>Ga0071330_1064035_pt1 | contig 26504 bp, 34 predicted proteins | sample GBScel77sediment_FD_63802 | JGI IMG/M metagenome (GOLD analysis project Ga0071330, IMG submission 63802) | Hot spring sediment microbial communities from Great Boiling Spring, Nevada - Cellulolytic enrichment Sediment 77C v2 (version 2) | ecosystem: Environmental > Aquatic > Thermal springs >...
ATACACCTCTGTTTAAAAAATTACAGAGTAATACAATTTTACGGAAATTATCCTCTGGGTTTTCAGAAGTATTTCCAAAGTTGAGTCGAAAGATTTTTAGAGTAAAGCCTACTGAGAATCCTAAAGCCCATGCTTTAATGGCAACAGGATACCTTCGTCTCTACCAGATAGAGAAAAACCCCGAATTTTTGAAAAGAGTAGAAAGACATCTTACCTGGTTGAGAGCAAAACGGGTGCCTGATGTAAGAGGATGGAGTTGGGGTTATCCCTTTGGTTACTCGGGCAAAGGTATTAATGTTCCTGCAAATACTCCGATTAGCGTGGTAACCGCTATCGCGGGAAATGCCTTTGCTTTAGCGTATGAAGTTACGAAGGAAGAAACATATCTACAGGCTTTGCTCGAGATAGCCACTTATTTTACTGAAACTATTCCGTACTACACATTGAAGGGTGGCGGAAAATGTTTCGCTTATGCACTGAGTGGCGACCCGAGAAAAGTACATAATGCAAATCTACTTGTGGCTGAATTCCTTTATAATGTGGCATATCTTACCGGGGAGAACAAGTACAGAGAATTTGCAGAGCCGGCAGTGCAGTTTTCCCTAAATCATCAAAATGAGGACGGTTCTTGGTATTACGGTTATTGGGAAGATTCAGAAGAGGTTGAAGTTCCGCTACTTAAGATTATTGATAATCATCATACGGGGTTTGTATTACGGTCGCTTTATGGTATTTATAAAGTAAATCCTACCGATGAGTTGAAGAGTGCTATTCTAAAAGGATTCCAATACTATGTGAAGTTGTTTAGTGATATAGGACAACCATATTACTCCTCAGAGAAGATGTACCCGGTGGATATTCACGCTTGTGCAGAGGGGATTCTATGCCCATCACTGTTAGCCGAAGTGATACCCTCTGCACATGTGCTTGCTGTATTTGTTTTACGGTGGTCGTGGTTCTATATGAGAAATAGAAAGACAGGGGAGTTGTTATATCGTAGATATAAATATTTTTCTTCCAAAATTACTTTCCCTCGTTGGGGAGTTGCCTGGATGTTTCGAGCAATTGCGGAGTATCTATATCACTTCCACGGGGTCAGAGAGAGAGTAGAGCGAATTCGGCTTCAGGCTATTAGGTGGATTTCTCCATCATTGCTGGAGTCCGAGCAGAAGTTCCGAGAAGATGGGAGTAGTTAGGATTAGGATATTAAAATTCGTCGCTTAGGTTTTCTAATAGTTTCTTGCCCATAGGCGTATCTATGGGAATCATTGATGGATTACCACACTTGGGACAAGCATCATACTTTGAGGTTAGTCTCCAAAGAGTGTATATTAACCCAGGTAAGCCGAAACATAGCCAAAGTGCAATTTCAACTAAAAAACTTCCTCTACTTCTTTTTACTGGATAACCTACATGCCCGCAAACTGTGCATATATACTGGTCTTTCATACTGGTGACCTTGAAAACCTCTGATGTTCCCTAATAAATATATGTAAACATTTTCTGTTGTTAGGATTCAAGACTCCAATTTTTTGTGAACGAGATAGTAATTGTTCTCAAAATCTTTCAGTGTCAGTTGTTTTTTTGTAGTATTATATTACTCTATTTCAAGAGAAAGAGGAAATAAATTTTGCTATGAGATATTAGTTGCTTTAATAATGAATTAAATTTTAGGAAGGTGGAATAAGTGATATAGGAGAAGTATATGTTACAAGGCATTATTAAAAAAGGGAAACCTATTACAGTAAAGGTACCTGCTCCTCAGGTAGAGAAAGGGAGGGTGCTTATCAAAGTTGTTTTTAGTTGCATTTCAGCGGGTACTGAACTAAGCGAACTTGCCCGAAGTAAGAAACCTTTAATTCAACGGGCATTGGAACAACCAGACAAGGTTAGGAAGGTGCTTGATATTCTGCGGGAAGAGGGTCTCACAGTTGCTTACTCAAAGGTGAAAAACAAATTAGAGTCTGGTTCACCAATTGGATATTCTGTTAGCGGTTTTGTAGTAGGTGTGGGCGAGGGAGTGACTCGGTTCCGTCCAGGAGATAAAGTTTCTGCGGCGGGGGTAGGATATGCTCATCATGCGGAATATGTGTCGGTTCCTGAAAATCTAGTCATCAAGGTCCCGGATGGGGTCTCACTGGAACACGCATCTACGGTCGCTTTGGGAGGAATTGCTATGCAAGGGGTCCGCCGAGCAGGTCTTCAATTAGGGGAGTTTGGAGTTGTTTTTGGTGCGGGTATATTGGGTTTGCTTGCAACACAGATGCTCGTGGCTTCTGGAGTGAGAACAGCAGTTATTGATATAGACCAGCGTAGACTTGATATAGCGAAAGAGTTAGGGGCAGAACTGATAATTAATTCTAATGATGAAAGTTGCATAGAAGGTGTGCTTAACTGGAGTGACGGTTGGGGGGCAGATGCTGTAATCTTTACTGCGTCTACTTCTCAAAATGAGCCACTATCTCAATGTTTTCGGATGACACGAAAGAAGGGTAAAGTAATATTAGTTGGTGTGGCAGGACCTGAGATTAAGCGTGAAGATATTTATTCTAAGGAGTTAGACTTCTTAATATCTACTTCTTATGGTCCTGGGAGGTATGATAAAGACTATGAAGAGAAAGGGGTCGATTATCCTTATGCATATGTGCGATGGACCGAGAATAGGAATATGAAAGAGTATTTGAGGTTGATTCAGACCAAGAGGGTTGACTTAGGGAAGTTGATTGAGAAAGTTTTCCCAATAGAAGAAATTGCGGATGCATTTGAAGTTCTTTCAACTCAAACTCCTCGTCCATTAATAGTTCTTCTCCATTATGGCGATTCAGGAGATCAGTTTGAAGTTCCGGACCTTTCTCAACAGGTGGTTCATATCAACACTTCAGGAGTTGGGAAGGATGTGATTAAGGTGGCTCTTGTGGGAGCAGGTGAGTTTGCTCGGAGTATGCATCTTCCGAACCTTGCAAGACTTAGCGACAAATACTCTATTTACGCGGTGATGGACCGCTCCGGGCATCAGGCGAATGTCACAGCGGAATTGTATAAAGCCAGATATGCCACAACAAATCTTGAGCAGATATTAGGTGACCCTGAAGTGGATTTAGTCTTCATAACTACAAGACACGATTCACATGCTAATTATACACTTAGAGCATTAGAGGCTGGAAAACATGTTTTTGTTGAGAAACCTCTGGCTATTTGTCAGGAAGAATTGGACAAGATAAAAAATTTTTATGAGAGAAGCAGTGGACCTAAACCTGTTTTACTTGTTGGCTTTAATCGAAGATTTAGTAAATATCTCGCTGAAATAAAGAAACATACTGATAAGAGGACTAATCCATTAATTATTCATTACAGGATGAATGCGGGGCTCATACCACCTGACCACTGGGTTTTCGAATGTGGTGGGAGAATTATAGGTGAAGCGTGCCATATTATAGATACAATTACTTTCCTTACGGGGAGTGCAATAGAGAGTATATCTGTGGAATCTCTAATTCCAACTACGGATAGGTATAGTCCCGATGATAATAAGGTTATAATATTGAAATATCGTGATGGGTCTGTAGCATCTTTCCAATATTTTTCTGTAGGTAATACAAGTTTTAGTAAGGAATACATGGAGGTGCATTTTGATGGGAAGACGATAGTAATGGATGATTACAGGTGTTTAAAAGGGTATGGGATAAAGGTTAACGAGATGAAAACTCGGACAAGTCAGAAAGGGCATTACGAAGAACTTCTTGCTCTTCACAAGTCTATCACTGGGGAAAATCCATCATTTCCTATTCCATTGTGGGAACTGTTCCAGACTACAGAAGCAACATTGCTTATTGCGTCGAGTTAAATTATGTTGGTGACTTTGAACAAGAAGCAACTTTTCTTTCTTGTGTCACTTTTTCTTTGTCTCGGCTCTATAGAGGGAGTGGAAATTAAGGTTGGGGAGGTTGGGTGGCGGTTTGATAGTGAGCGGGGTGGGTTAACGGGTATTAGTTATAATGGGGGTAATAATGTAGTTATGTTTAGTCCTCAGCAGTTGTGGATGTTTATTTCCTCAAACGATACAGCCTCTCCAGTTGGTGTGCAGGATGCAGATGAATTTAAGTTTACAGCCGTAGATGGAAGATGGAGGTTCGAGTGGAGGAAAAATCAGGAGGCAGATAATGGGAATGAGCCATCGGAGTGGAAAGTGAGAGTTGATTGGAGTAGAGCGGATGATTGCACAATATGTGGGGAGATTACTGCTGAGGGCGTTGGTGAGGAATATGATATGTTGCTTTTCCCGATAATTGCGGGGGTTCCACAGGGGAAGATAGTTGTGCCTTACTGGATGGGCGAGATTTTTGACCCGCAGGCTTTTCCTGAACAGTCTGGATTTTTTAGTGGAAGCAGAGCGTGGGAGTATCCGGGGACGCTATCTATGCAGTGGTTTGGAGTAGTGTTACCTGAAGATGTTTGCGTGATGTTATGGGCTATGGATGGTGACCAGCATTTGAAGAAAGCGGAATTGACAGGCAATAAAGACTCAATTTCTCTTCGGTGGCTACATTATTTGCCGTTGAATACTCGTGAAGAACATATTCACCTGCCTTACAAACTTTGTCTGAGCATAGTAATAGGTGGTTGGTTCGAGATGTCGCAGGAGTATAAGAAATGGGCTTGGACGCAGTCATGGGTTAAGGACAGTAGAAAAAGGCGAGGAGTTGTCCCTGAGTGGGCACTGAATACTGCTGTATGGGTATGGAATAGGAGTACATCTGACCGTGTCTTATTGCCTGCGATACATTTGAAGGAGCAAATAAATTTACCCGTTTCGGTTTTATGGCATTGGTGGCATAATTGCGCTTATGATGTTGGCTTTCCTGAATATCTACCACCACGGGAAGGTATGGAGAGTTTTTCCTCGGCAATTGAAGGGGCGTGTAAGAGTGGTGTTTACGCAATAGTTTATGTTAATCAGCGGTTATGGGGAATGAATACGAGGTCGTGGTCAGAAAGAGAGGCAGACAGGTATGCGGTAAGAAGAAAATCGGGAGAGATTATCCGAGAGGTATATAACCCTTTTGTAAATGCACCGTGTGTTCCGATGTGTATGGGCACAGAATTCTGGAGGAAAACCTTACTTGAGGTGATGTTGCCATTGCTGGATAAAACTTCAATTGCAGGATTTTATCTCGACCAAGCGTGTGCAACCTTGCCTTGTTTTGCAGTTGACCACGGACATCCGCCCGGTGCAGGAGATTACTGGCTAAGAGGTTTCCGCGAATTGGTGGGCGAATTGAGAAAAGCAGGTTCTGAGCGGTCGAAAGTGACATCGGATGACTGTAGTGTGGAAATCTCACTTGCAGGTGAGGGATGTAGTGAGGCATGGTTACCACTGCTCGATTTATTCTTGTCGCTTCAGGTTAGCAAAGGTAGATATGCAGGTTCAGATGGATGGCGACCTATACCACTTTTTCAGGCTGTGTATCATCCAGTGGCTATTCAATTTGGCAATTATGCGTCGCTGACGGAGCCCCCTTACGACCCATTATGGGGCGAGAAGTTTATGCCTTCTGAGGATTTGAAACTTTTAGATGAGCGGTGGCGGTTACAGTTCCGATACGAGCAGGCGTGTGCTTGGGCTTGGGGACAACAAATGTGCATCGCAAATTATAAACCGGAACTATGGCAACTGCGCAAGAGGGATATGAAGTTTTTCAATGACCTTTTAGTTTTGAGAAATAAATATCCAAAGTATTTTAGAGATGGTGTTATGCTAAACCATTGCCCGAAACATATCAGGATGAGTGGAATGAATTATGTCTATCAGTGTATGCTTGTAGGAAAGAGGGAGGGAAAGAATTTAAGAAAAGAGGTTGTTTACTGGTTTCTATGCCTTGGCGAGCATTAGATGGCTCGACTGCTCTTGCTATTGCAAATGTTGATGAGGCAAGCCGAATTTTTCGATTCGAAATTCCATTTAGAGATTGGCAACTTCCATCTGAGGTGAAAATACTGAAGATTACAACCTCTTCGGATATAGAGTTAGGGAGTTTCAGTATAGACTTGCCAAATTGCGAAGTTAATCTAACTGGATTGGAAGTGTGTGTGTTAGAGTTTAAATAACACAAACGGGACCGTCGTATAATATATAAACTTAAAGTGTGTTTCAAAGAAAGAGGTATACGATATTTTACACGCATAACTCACATATAGAAAAGGAGATTTTATATGTCAGAGGAAAATATTGTCTGGTCGGGGACACCATCGCAGGTTGTGAATTTTGGGGTATTTGTTGTTTGTCTGCTTACCTGTTTTTTGATAGTCCCGATTTTCTATGCTCTCTGGAAATATATTGTGGTGAGATGCACAAAGTATGTAGTTACAACAGAAAGAATTAAAGTTACAACAGGGGTGTTTTCGAAAAAGACAGAATATTTGGAATTATACCGTGTTAATGATTTAGTTTTTGACCAACCCTTTCTACTCAGAATTTTTTCAGTAGGAAATTTAAGACTGAATACCTCAGACCCTTCGACACCCGAACTTATCTTGCAAGCAATACCTGCGTCTGAGGAATTACTAAATGAAATCCGCAAGCATATTGAAATACAAAGAGATAAAAAACGAGCCCGCGTCGTCGACTTCACATGAATTTATGAAGATTTATATTGGATTATCAATGGGCATAGGGAGCGGTTAAATCTCTTTTTTAGAAGACATCTCTAATATGTAAGTGAGCGGGGGATAGCGAATAGTTTTCGCCTCTTGGTTATGGAAGGGATTAGAGTATATCATAGGTTAATTTACTGTAGGTCGGTCTATGTGTGCTCTACGATATTCAATTACTTTTGTCGTGGTTATGTTGCATAAGGGGGTATTCGTAAGAGGGAAAATGGTAATATAAGTTTGTTTTTTGTCTCGTATAGGTGTTCGGTCGACTATTGGATACTAATTGGTTTTTATATGGAGAAGTTTTGAGTTGCGGTGAAATCCGTATATGGTTGGAGATTTCAAATTGTGTTTGGATTTGTTTTGATGAATATGATACGGAGAAAATATAGGATGAAAGGTTGAGATTATGGGTGAGTTGAGGTTGGAAGAGGTTAGGAGGTTTGCTGAAAATTGGGTAAGGTTTAAGGAATGTAGTGGGAAAAATCCGATATTTCGAAATCTATTACATCCTCCTGAGGACTGGAAGTCAGAGTTGGATTGGGAGCGTCTACTTTTTAATAAGATACTTCCGCATTCTGATTGTTTAGTTATATCAGTTGCAGGGGGAACAAATACTGGTAAGTCTACGATAATAAATGTTTTGATAGGTAAGGAGGTAAGTCCTGTTTTGCCTACTGCGGGTGCGACGAAAAGACCTGTAATGGTGGTTTCTCCATCGAAGTTTGAGCAGTGTCTTAACGGAGAGATGTTCCCGCAGTTTAAGGTTGCTCCTTTGCAGGATATTGAGGATGTATTAGACCCTTCTCAGCCTGCTGATAGGCTGTTCGTAGTTCGAGATGAAGCAGTGGAAGATAAGTATCTTTTATTGGATACGCCTGATGTAGATTCTATTCGTAAGGAGCATTGGGATATTGCGGATAGGATTATTTCTGCAAGCGATGTGGTTATTGCGGTATTGACAGAAGAGAAGTATAACGACTTTGCAGTTGTGGATTTCTTTAAGCGTGCAAATAATGAGGGCAAAATTATTGTGCCTTTGATGAACAAGGTCGCTGTTGATAACCCTCGAGGGATTGAGTTTGCACGAGAACAAGTATCACACTTTCTTAAAGAGGCTGGGGTTGATGGTGAAATTGAGTCTTTTTATTTTCCGCGCACAAAAGAGGTTTTGGGTGTTCAGCCAATATCTTTTTCTAACGAGAGTAAGAGCCTTAGGCAATTTATTAGTGAGATACCCTTGGAGGAGACTAAGCAAAAGGTACTGCTGGATAGTGTGCGAAAACTTCAGGACGGTTTTGCAAAATGGGTAAACAGAGTACTTCTCAGAAAAGTAAGATTAGTTGAGAGGAATCTAAAGGATGTCGAGAGCAGGGCGAAGGAGGTAGTGGATAAATTTCAGCCTGCACCACCTAAGGAAATTGAGACTCATCTTGCTTCTGCAATTCGGAAAAGATTGGGCTGGGTAAAATATACAGTTTTGATACCAGGAAATATCCTGGATAGGTTTCGCAAGAGGAACAAAGAGGAGTTATATAAACTCGGTGAAGAACTGAGAGCGAACAATGAAAAACTCACGGTGGAGATGATTGAAGATACAATTAAGTTGCTTAATGAAACCTCCGATTTATTGCCCGATGAAATTGTGGATGAGTTTAGAAGTAGATTAGGAGAGATAATCAAGGACAAGCAATGTGTTATTGGTACTTTGAAGGAAAGGGTGATTAAAGACTTGAATCTTATACCTGATGAGATTATTAAGGAGTTGGATAAGATAGCAGGAGAATTTGTTAACAGTGGTTCACTGAGTGGACTAAAGTTTATCAGGGCTTTATCTGTATTATTGTTGATGCTTGGAACGGGTATAGTTGTATTTAGTCTCATCCCCGGTGCTTCTATGATACCTGAATATCTAACCCTTGGTGGTACAAGTTTGCTCGCATATTTTTTGGAGAATGAGGGGTTCAAGGGGTTGAAAGAGAAAGTGAGAACGCAGGTTGCAAGATGGATGGAGTTGAAAAGAAAGAGGGTTCTTGAGATATTCGAGGAAGAATTGTTTAGTAAACTATACCGTGATGTGCATGAGTTTGTTCAGTTGAGTAAGGAGTTCGTCGAGGAAGAGAGTATTGCAAAGGTTTTAAGTATGAGTGAACCATATGTGAGTGAAATTATCTTGGTGCAGGACTCGGGGCAGGATGAATCAGATGAATAAATTAGTTATATGAGGTATAGTTTTGAGGTATGTAGTTAATAAGAAACGAGGTTTGCAAATATGATGAGCACAGAAGATTACCTTGAAATGTTAGAAAGGTTGGAAGAATTAATTCAGGACAAATCTTTTCAAGAATGGGAGGGCTTTTCAAAGTATGTACTCCCGAAACTCAAGTTGCGACTAAATGAAATAAAAGAGAAGATTAATTCAATTGAAAATCTCTTGATAGTTGCGATAGTAGGTGGTTCTGGTGTTGGCAAATCTACTTTGATAAATGCGATAGCAGGAGACCGAATAGCAAGGGTAAGTCCTTTCAGACCTTGCACGGATAAGCCCTTAATTTATCATCCGCCTGATTGGCGTGTGCCCGAAAACTTTAGGAAATTTGACTGCATACCAAAATCTGTGCTTACTAATCTTGTATTGATAGATACGCCTGATACGGATACGGTTGTAAGGGAGCATAGAGAGTTCGTCAAAGAGATATTGAGCCATTGTGATTTGATTATCTTTTGTGGTTCGAGTGAGAAATACCTCGACGAGGCTACTTGGTCAGTATTGAGAGAATTGAAGGGTGAGCGAGCATTTGTACTTGTCGAAACTAAAATAGAATCACTTGAAAAGTCTATAATGGATAGTTGGTTAAAAGTGGTTGCGGATGAAGGGATAGAACCTATAGCAAATTTTAGAGTGAATGCACTTGCAAGTTTAGAGAGAAAACTATCGGGAAATGTTGAGGGGAATGAGTTTGAGTTTCCCAAACTTGAGAAGTTTCTGAGTAATTACCTCAACAATGATAAGGTCGTAAAGCGAATAAAGGAACTCAACATAAGTGGGTTGTTTAGGAAGATTTATGAGGAGTTTATGCCCCATATAGGAAAAGTGGAGGGAGGTATTAAGGATATTAGAAGCAGAGTAGATAAAAGTAAGAATGAAATCCATGCTAAGGGTATTGAGTTGTTGGGCAATTTCCTTTATAAGGATGTAAGTCTTTTCTATAGATTGTTAAAACTCTATTTGTCCACTCGCATTCACGGTTTGTTCTTGTGGGTAATAAATCTTTCAAATATATTTTCTTGGTTATCACCATTAAGTTGGATAAAATTCCTATATAGTAAGTTTGTTCCGTTTGGGAGCAAGAGCGGAGAAGATGATAAATGGAGTTTAGAAGATAGCATGCTTTCTGAATTACATTCTACTATTGTATCACAGGTTGAAAATTTGCGGGTAGCGTTAGAACCAGAGATAAATTCTGTGCATACAGACCTACTTTATTTGTTTGATAATGTGAAGATAAAGAAGAATTTTCTTGAAAAATTTGTAGAAGAATATAAATATAACTTGTTTACTAAGTCGAAAGAGTTTTTAAAAAGCTCATTACTGCAAGAACTTCAAAAGAGGAGTAAGGTGTACAGTAGTTATCTCCTGCTTCAGTTGTTTTATTTGCCAATGTATGCATTTTTTATTTACTTCTGCTGGAGGTTAGTGCCGGGATATTTCAAAGGGGAATTGATAGAGATTAATAATTTTTTAGTCTATTCACTTGTAGTTTTTTTGATTTTATTAGTGGTTATGTATTGGTTGTATAGCAAGTTGATTTATTTTTCTGCGTGGAGGATGAGTAGAGTTGTGAGTAAGATGTTTCGGGAGGAGTTTCTCCAGATAGTAAATCCGTTTGAAAAAGTTGAGCAATTGCTCAGCAGAATAGAAGGTGCATTAACTTTATTGAAAAGAAGTCTTGAAGAGTTTGCAAAAGTTGAATGAAGGAGTTTCAGTTTTTGAAAGGCTTAGTAGTGTAGAATTTTCCGTTTGAAAATCCAAATGTATTATTTATATAATAATGTGCTTTTCATTTGGAATTGTATTCTCCGAATTTTTGTAATCAATACCTATTTGATTGGGATATTTGATATGGGTAAAGGAGATAAAAGAACAAAGCGTGGAAAAATATGGCGTGGGACTTACGGGAAAACTCGGCTAAAGCCGAACAAGATGAAGAAGAAAGAAGAGCAGAAACAAGCGGAAACATCCGAGACATCCTAAGTTGAAATTTGTAATTTGTTTTTGCTAATATATTTTGCCCTTTACGCCATTCTACTTTAGAATCTTAAAATACCTTGATTGAATTTCGTAGTAAAGAGTTAGAATCGAAGGAGGAATAAAGTTGCCTACGATTGGACAATTATTAAGAGGTGCACGACAGCCTAAGGCAAAGCGGACAAAGTCGCCTGCTTTGAAAGGATGTCCGCAGGCGTCAGGAACTTGTACGCGCGTTTACACGATGACGCCGAAGAAGCCGAACTCTGCATTGAGGAAGGTAGCGCGTGTCCGCTTGAAGAATGGGTATGAAGTTACGGTGTACATTCCGGGCGTAGGGCATAACCTTCAAGAGCACTCACAGGTACTTATTCGTGGTGGTCGTGTTAAGGATTTACCTGGTGTGCGTTACCATGTTATTCGTGGTGCGCTTGATGCTATTGGGGATTTAGGTGGCACCGCTACAGTAAAAGAGGAAGGTGGGAAGAAGATTCATGTGGGTCGTTGGGTAAGTCGTTCCAAATATGGAGTAAAGAAACCAAAAGTAAGTTAATTTTGAAGAGGTGGTTATATGCCAAGAAGAAGAGTAGTACAAAGAAGAGAAGTTTTACCAGACCCGAAGTATAATAGTGTGCTTGTAGCGAAGTTTATAAACATAATAATGAAGTCTGGGAAAAAGAGTGTAGCAGAAAAGATTGTATACAAAGCCATTGATATAATCAAGCAGAAAATGCCCGATAAAGACCCATTGGAAGTATTTACACAAGCGATTGAGAATGCAAAACCATTAGTTCATGTTAAGTCGAGGCGAGTTGGTGGTGCTACATATCAAGTGCCGGTAGAGATACTGCCCCATGCGAGAACGTCCATTGCTATGAGGTGGATTAGAGATTTTGCTCGTGCTCGAGGTGAGAAGACTATGCAGGAAAGGTTGGCGGCGGAGTTGATAGATTGCTATAACAAAGTAGGGGCGACGATGAAGAAGCGTGAAGATACGCATAAGATGGCAGAAGCCAACAAGGCATTTATACATTTCAGATATTAATAGTATGTCGGATTTTGTAACAGACAAAAGTTTTGAGGTAATTTGGAGAGATTTGATAACAGGCTGAGCAGTGTGCTCCGGCTTCCGGGGCACTGCGAGGCTGAATATAAAGATTGAGTGATTGTCCTGCATAATGTGCAGGAAATCTACTTCAAAAATTGAATCAGCATAGCAGGGGCCCCGGGTAAGGCGGAGCAGAAGCGCCCAGTTAATAAGGATAAAGCGCTTATGCCACGCAGGTACCCGATAGAAAAAATCCGAAATATAGGGATAGCGGCCCATATTGATGCCGGCAAGACCACCGTTACCGAACGCGTCTTGTATTACACCGGCCGAGTGCACCGCGTGGGCGAGGTCCATGACGGTGCCGCTACCATGGATTACATGGAGCAGGAACGGGAGCGCGGCATCACTATAACCTCAGCAGCGACCGCCTGCGAGTGGAAAGGGCACAGGATAAATATTATCGATACACCTGGCCATATAGACTTCACCGCAGAAGTGGAACGCTGTATGAGAGTTTTAGATGGTGCAATTATAGTCTTCTGCGGTGTTGCGGGCGTCCAACCCCAATCCGAGACAGTTTGGAGGCAGGCGGATAAGTATAAAGTCCCCCGAATTGCCTTCATCAATAAGATGGATAGGGTTGGCGCTAATTATTTTCACGCTATAGAGACTATAGAAAAGCGTTTGCACGCGGTAACCCTTCCTCTCCAGATTCCCATCGGTAGCGAAGCAGATTTCAGAGCGGTTATTGACCTCGTCTCAGAAAAGTTGGTGACCTGGGTCGGTGATACAGTGGATAGCGTTCAGGTATTTGAAGAAATTCCCGATGAATATCGGGAGGAGGCTCAGTTTTGGAGAAATCATCTTATTGAGACGGTGGCAAACCTCAATGAAGAGGTTCTTACCCTCTGGATAGAGGGTAAAGAAGTGCCGGCTGAATTGCTCAAAAAAGCCATAAGACAGATTTGTATCGATAGGAAAGGTACGCCTGTCTTATGCGGAAGTGCATTGAAGAATAAGGGTATTCGTCTACTCTTGGACGCTGTGGTGGATTACCTCCCCTCGCCGGTGGATTTACCACCTTATGAAGGGACTGACCCGAAGCGTCCAGAGAAGAAAATACTTCGCTATCCCTCGGATGATGAACCTTTCTCCGCCCTGGCTTTTAAGATTCTCAGTGACCCGCATGTGGGCAAGTTGACATTTGTCAGAGTTTACTCCGGTGTAATTCAAACCGGTGAAGTGGTTCTGAATGTGCGGACGGGAATAAAAGAGCGATTAGGTCGCCTTGTAGAACTACATGCGGATGAGAGAATAGAAATAAAAGAACTCAGGGCAGGAGATATAGGTGCAGTTATCGGGTGCAGGTCGGCATCGACGGGCGATACGCTTTGTTCTCCTAAACATCCTGTGGCGCTTATGCCCGTGACATTCCCCGAGCCGGTGGTCCATATTGCCATCGAGCCTAAGACTAAGGCAGACCAAGACAGGCTCGCTAATGCCCTAAGTCGGTTTGTCGATGAAGACCCAACCTTCCGTGTGAAGGTGAATGAAGAAACGGGTCAAACCATAATAGGTGGGATGGGCGAACTTCATCTTGAGATTATCATGGATAGGATGAAACGAGAATACGGAGTCGAGGCCCATGTAGGCAAGCCGGTAGTGGCGTATCGCGAGACTGTTCGGGCAGTTGGCAGTGCGGATAAAAAATTTGTCCGCCAGACCGGTGGGAAAGGGCAATATGGTCATGTGGTTCTGACCATAGAGCCTCTTCCAAGAGGGAGCGGATTTGTGTTTGAAGATAAGACCACTGGCGGGGTAATTCCGAAGAACTTCATTCCTGCAATAGAGAAAGGTTGCAGGGACGCTCTGGAAACCGGGATTGTAGCGGGCTACCCAATGGTGGATGTAAAGATAACGCTACTGGGTGGCTCGTATCATGAGGTGGATTCATCTGACTTGGCTTTTCAGATAGCAGGTTCGATGGCAACGAAAGAGGCGGCTATGAATGCTAAACCGATTTTGCTTGAACCTATAATGAGGGTTGAGATAGATACGCCCTCTGAATATACGGGAGACATTGTTACAGACATAGACCGTCGCCGGGGCAAACTGCTTAATATGGAATCTGATGGGCACATTCAGATTATACATGCACTTGTGCCTCTGGCGGAGTTGTTCGGGTATGCGAATGACCTCCGCTCACTCAGTCAGGGGCGTGCAAATTATAGTATGGAATTTTGTCAATATGAGATAGTGCCCATAGATGTTGCAAATAAGATTATGGAGAAGATAGGCAGTGCCTATCGGTTTGAGCCGTAATAACACTCAGAGCCGAGAGGTTCTGTTTGTATAGATAGATTTAAACAAAATTGAAAATAGGAAATTAAACCGTATTAAGAATAGGAGAATGAAAAATGTCGAAGCAGAAGTTTGAGAGGACGAAGCCGCATGTGAATGTGGGTACGATAGGGCATATTGATCATGGGAAGACGACGTTGACGAGTGCGATAACGAAGGTATTAGCGAAGCAGGGGAAGGCGCAGGCGATGGAATTTGAGCAGATAGACAAGGCTCCTGAGGAGAAGGCGAGGGGGATAACGATAAATATAGCGCATGTGGAGTATGAGACGGATAAGAGGCATTATGCGCATGTTGATTGTCCTGGTCATGCGGACTATATAAAGAATATGATAACTGGAGCGGCGCAGATGGATGGTGCGATATTGGTGGTGGCGGCGAATGATGGGCCTATGGCGCAGACGCGAGAGCATATATTGTTGGCGAGGCAGGTGAATGTACCTGCGATAGTTGTGTATATGAACAAGATAGACATGGTGGATGAGCCTGAGTTATTGGATTTGGTGGAGGAGGAGATACGGGAGTTATTGAAGAAGTATGGATTTCCTGGGGATGAGGTTCCTGTGATACGTGGTAGTGCGTTGGCGGCGATGGAGGGTAGGGACCCTGAGATAGGGGAGAAGAGTATATTGGAGTTGATGAATGCTGTGGATGAGTATATACCTTTGCCGGAGCGGCCGATAGACAAGCCGTTTTTGATGCCGATAGAGGATGTATTTTCGATAACTGGTCGTGGGACGGTAGTGACGGGTAGGATAGAGAGTGGTAAGATAAAGGTAGGAGATAAGGTTGAGATAGTGGGATTACGGGATGAGATAAAGGAGACGGTGGTGACTGGTGTGGAGATGTTTAGGAAGATATTGGATGAGGGTATAGCGGGTGATAATGTGGGATTATTGTTGAGGGGTATAGACAAGGATGAGGTAGAGAGGGGTATGGTGGTTGCGGCGCCTGGTAGTATAACTCCGCACAAGGAATTTGAGGCTGAGGTGTATGTGTTGAAGAAGGAGGAGGGAGGTAGGCATACTCCGTTTTTCAGTGGGTATAGGCCTCAGTTTTATTTTAGGACTACGGATGTGACTGGAGAGGTGATACTGCCGGAGGGGGTGGAGATGGTGATGCCAGGGGATAATGTGCGTATAAAGGCGAGGTTGATAACCCCAGTGGCGATGTCAGAGAATTTGCGCTTCGCTATCCGTGAAGGCGGTAAAACCGTTGGCGCAGGCGTGGTTACGAAAATTATAGAGTGATAAGGGATAAGTAGGAGGATTACAGTGGCAACCAGATTGAGGATAAAATTAAAGTCTTACGACCATAGGTTATTGGACCAATCTACCAAGGCTATTGTGAATGTTGCTAAGCGTAGCGGAGCGAAGGTGAGAGGTCCAATTCCTTTACCGATGGAAATTCATAAGTATACTGTGAATAGAAGTCCGCATGTGGATAAGAAGTCGAGAGAACAATTTGAGATGCGAATTCACAAGAGATTGATTGATATATTAGACCCTAGTCATGCTACGGTGGAGGGGCTTTCGAAACTTGCTCTTCCGCCGGGAGTGGATGTTGTGGTGAAAACAATTATGTGAGAACAATAACAACTGAAAATTTAAGGAAGCCCTAAGAATGGCTACGGGAATTCTGGGTAGAAAAGTAGGAATGACACGGATTTTCACTGAAGATGGGCGTTGGATAGATGTAACGCTCGTCCAGGCAGGTCCGTGTATCGTAGTTCAAAGAAAAACAAAAGACAAGGACGGCTATGAGGCAGTTCAGTTAGGGTTTGAGGAGATAAATCCTAAACGGTGCACAAAACCGCTATTGGGGCATTTCAAAAAATATGGTGTTCCGCCGATGCGGTTTTTGCGTGAGTTTAGGGTAGAGCCTGATAGTGAACTTAAACCGGGTGATGAGATTAAGGTTGATATATTCAAGATTGGCGATAAAGTGGATATTGCAGGTACATCTAAAGGTAGGGGTTTTGCTGGTGTAGTTAAGAGGCACGGTTATTCCGGCGGTCCCAATACGCACGGGTCGAATTTCCATAGAAGGCCCGGCTCAATAGGACAAAGTGCATGGCCTGCGGAAGTTTACAAGGGTAAGGGATTGCCTGGTCATATGGGTAATGTGCGTGTAACAGTGCAGAACCTTGAAGTGGTTGATGTGGTGCCGGAGAAGAATCTATTAGTAGTTCGTGGTTCCATACCTGGAGCAAACGGTAGTCTTGTAGAAATAAAGCATTCAGTAAAAATTAAGAGGAAATCATAACTATGGCAGTTATCCCGATTATAGATACGCAAGGTAATGTTGTTAGTCAGAAAGAAGTGAAGGATGAGGTATTTAATGCGCCGGAGCGAGAACACCTTGTGTATGAGGTTATTCGCGCTCTGCGAGCGTCACAGCACAGTGGATTGCACAAGACAAAGACCCGTGGGGAAGTAAGTGGTGGAGGCAGAAAGCCTTATAGGCAAAAGGGTACAGGTAATGCTCGTCATGGGAGCATAAGAGAACCGCAGATGCGAGGTGGTGGCACTGTTTTTGGTCCTCAGCCTCGTGATTACGATATTCCGATACCTGTGAAGAAGAAGAGATTGGCTTTGTGCAGTACATTAAGCGATAGATTAAGGAATCAGAGGCTTTTCGGTATTGCGGGTTTGAAAGTAGAGCAAATAAAGACGAAGCCAATTGCTCAGATGATTGAGAAACTTAATCCGGAGGAAAAGAAGACATTAATCATAACTAAAGATGTGGATAAGAACCTGGTATTATCCACCAGGAATATCCCGAATGTTGAGGTTAGGACATCGGCAGATGTAAATGCTTATGATGTGCTTTGGGCATATAAAATTTTCATTCAGGAAGAAGCAATTCCGTCGTTGGAGGAGAGGTTGTCATGAATAGAGAGCCGTATCACATAATCAAAGGACCGGTTATAACTGAAGAGTCGCAAATTCAAATAGCGAAGGCAAATCAGTATACATTTAGAGTTGACCCCCGGGCGAATAAGATAGAGATAAAGGAGGCTATAGAAGCAATGTTTCCTGGGGTGCATGTGGTAAAGGTGAATACAATGAATTATGAGGGTAAAAGTAGACGGATTTTCGGGACACGCAAGTTTGGCAAGAAGCCCAATTGGAAGAAAGCAATTGTAACATTAAGACCCGGTGAAAAAATAGAATTTGTGTAAGGAGTGAATGGATATGCCGTTGAAGAGATTTAAGCCATATACGCCGTCTCGCCGCCAGATGACAGTGGCGGACTTTTCAGAGATTACGAAAGATGAGCCTGAAAAGCGGTTAGTGGTCTTCATAAAGCAGAAGGCGGGGCGTAATAATCAAGGTAGGATAACAGTCAGGCGGCGTGGAGGTGGTCATAAGAGGCTGTATAGAATAATTGATTTTCGTAGGGATAAAGATGGTATTCCTGGCAAGGTAACTGCAATTGAATATGACCCTAATCGTTCAGCATATATTGCTTTAATTACATACGCAGATGGTGAGAAGAGGTATATCCTTGCACCACAGGGTTTGCAAGTAGGCAGTACAATAATAAGCGGTGAGGATGTAGAGGCTGAAGTTGGGAATTGTATGCCTCTTGCGAAAATCCCATTAGGGACAATGGTGCATAATGTGGAACTTACACCGGGGAAAGGAGGACAGATTGCCCGTTCGGCGGGTAATAGTTGTCAGGTACTTGCTAAGGAGGGTAAGTATGTTGTTCTTCGGTTGCCGTCAGGTGAGATGCGTAAAGTTTTGAGTAAGTGTAGAGCGACAATCGGTGTGGTCGGTAATGAGGAGCATATAAACATAAATTTAGGTAAGGCAGGTAGGAGTCGTTGGTTAAGTAGGAGGCCTAAGGTGCGTGGTGAGGCTATGAATCCTGTGGACCATCCGCATGGTGGTAGAACGCGCGGTGGGCGTCACCCGGTTACGCCGTGGGGCAAGCCCACAAAGGGATATAAAACTCGTAAGAAGAAACATAGGACAAATAAATATATACTCCGTAGAAGAAATGAAAAGTAATTAGGAGGAATAGAAAGTGCCTCGTTCACTGAAAAAAGGATATTTTGTAGACCAGTCATTGCTAGAAAAGGTGCTTAAACAACAAAGCACCGGCGACCGTAAGGTCATAAAGACTTGGTCGCGGAGGTCAACCATAATCCCCGAAATGGTGGGATTAACAATTGCAGTTCATAATGGTAGAACATTTATTCCCGTGTTCATAACGGAGAATATGGTCGGTCATAAATTAGGTGAATTTGCCCCTACTCGCACATTTCACGGGCATCCTGATACTAAAAAGAAAGGTACTCCACAGAAGAAGTAAGTAGGAGAATAATTATGATATATGCAGAGGCTCATTTGAGGCATTTACCTATAGCACCGCGTAAGGTGCGGTTAGTTGTAGATATGATAAGAGGCTGTAAAGTTGCTGAAGCAAGGGATATTCTGTCATTTACGCTAAAGCGTTCTGCAGAGCCATTGTTAAAACTTTTACAGTCTGTGGTAGCGAATGCGGAGGAGAAGGCGAGACAACAAAAAGTTCGATTAGATACTGATGAAATGAAGATAATAGAGATTCGTGTAGACCCGGGCAGGATGTATAAAACTTATTATTCTGCACCGCGTGGTCGGGCTGTCCCGGTTCGGCATAGATATTCTCATGTCCATATAGTTATAGCAGGTGAAGAGAAGAAACCAACAAGTAAGAAATAATAGAAGGAGAGAGTGAGTGGGACAAAAGGTACATCCATTTGGGTTCAGATTAGGAGTAATTGAGAAGTGGTCTTCGACATGGTACAGTGAGAATCAGTATCCGCAACTGTTCCACGAAGACCTGAAGATTAGGGATTATTTGAAACGCAGATTGTTCAATGCTGGTATAGCGCGGGTAGATATAGAAAGAGCGGGAAATAGAGTGAAGATTGTAATATATGCGGCTCGCCCTGGATTAGTGATTGGGCAAAGAGGTACTGAATTAGAAAAGATTAAAGCAGAAGTAGAAATACTTTGTCCTGGTAAGGTTATTTCCTTACAGGTGGTGGAGGTAAGATATGCGGAATTGAATGCACAATTGGTGGCAGAGAATATAGCCTTACAAATAGAGAAGAGGGCTTCATTCCGTCGTGCGATGAAGAGAGCAGTAGAAAGTGCTATGCGTTCTGGAGCAAAAGGTATTAAGATTCGTGTATCGGGTAGATTGAATGGTGCAGAAATAGCCCGTGCCGAATATGTTCACGACGGGAGCGTGCCTCTCCAAACACTTAGGGCTTGGATTGATTATGGTATCGCTACGAGTTTTACAACCTATGGCACAATTGGTGTTAAGGTTTGGATATATCTCTGCGACATCCCACCGAAAGAGTTTACACCGGGTGTTGCAGGTGTTGAAGATTTGAGAAAGATAGTACGTGAGATTGAGAAGAAGGAACACACTGTTACTAAGAAATAACGTAATTAGATTTAGGGAGATATGAAAAATGTTGTCACCAAGAAGAACAAAGTATAGGAAACAACAAAGAGGTAGAAGACGAGGGATATCCAAAGGTGCAACTGAGGTGAATTTCGGGGAGTATGGACTGAAGGCGCTGGAATCTGCATGGGTTACCGCCAGACAGATAGAAGCGGCTCGTATTGCCATAACCCGTTATTTAAGAAGGGGAGGAAAGATATTCTTAAGAGTGTTTCCTGATAAGCCAGTTACCAAGAAGCCGGCAGAAACGAGAATGGGTAAAGGTAAGGGTTCGCCTGAGGAGTGGGTGGCTGTGGTGAAACGCGGTAGAATCTTGTTCGAGGTTGAAGGAGTGAGTAAGGAAATGGCAGAGGAGGCGTTCCGCCTCGCAGGACATAAACTTCCTATAAAAACTACAGTTGTGAAACGAGATTAATTAATTTGATGAGGATAGAGTAGCATGAAGGCAAAGGATTTGAGAGAGAAAACTGATGAAGAATTGAAGGCATTGCTAGAGGAGAAGAGAAAAGATTTGGTGAATTTCCGACTCAAGATGATTACAGGTGTGGTGGATAATGTCAGAATGGGTAGGGAAATAAGAAAAGATATAGCGCGTATATTGACAATCCTTCGCGAGAGGGAACTTAAAAATAAATCTGCAGAGGTTAAGAAATGAACTTAAATTTACTCAATAGGAATTATCAGGGTTAAGGACTATGAAAGAGAAAGAGCGTGGTAGAAGAAAAGAGTTAGTTGGAGTGGTAACGAGCACCGCTATGCAGAAGACAATAACAGTAGCGGTCGAGCGGTTAAAGTTTCATCCAATATATAAGAAAGGTGTAAAACGGACGAAGAAATATAAGGCGCACGACGAAGAAAACAAGGCTAAAGTAGGTGATGTCGTGCGGATAAGAGAGTGCAGACCTCTAAGCAAAACTAAGCGTTGGAGGTTGGTGGAGATTATTAAAACTGCGGAAGTTTTAAGAAAGCAAATTAGTGAAGATGAAATTCCTAATATTAGTGAAGTGGATGAGTTGTTAAAAACTGAATCAGCAGAGGAGCAGATGGAGCAATGATACAGATATATTCCAGATTAAAGGTAGCAGATAACTCTGGTGCGAAGGTGATAAGAGTAATCCAAGTTATGGGTAGTTCCAAGAGACGCTACGCTGGCTTGGGTGATATAGTCACTGCGAGCGTTAAGGAAGCGATTCCCAATTCCAATATTAAGAAGGGGGATGTAGTGAAAGCGGTGATAGTCCGGGTGCGACGGGATACACAGAGGCCTGATGGGACTTCAATACGATTCGATTCGAATGCGGCGGTGATTCTGAATAAGCAAATGGAACCTGTTGGGACTCGTGTGTTTGGTCCGGTGGCGAGGGAACTTCGCGAAAAAGGCTTTATGAGGATTGTATCCCTTGCTCCGGAGGTTATTTAAGAGAATTTAGGAGGTTATGCATATGCATATTCGTAAGAATGACATAGTGGTAGTAATAAGAGGCGAGTATAAGGGTAAAAAGGGTAGAGTATTAGAAGTTTACCCGAAAGAAAATAAGATTTTGGTAGAGGGCGTAAATATAGTTAAAAGACATACACGCCCCTCAAGCAGAAATCAACAAGGAGGAATAGTGGAGAAAGAGGCTCCTATTCATATATCGAATGTTATGCCCTGGTGTGAAGCAATAAATGCCCCCTCTAAGATTAAGATGAAAAGGTTAGAAGACGGTCGAAGAATTAGAGTATGGGCGGTAAATGGTGAAGCGGTAGATTAAACTAAGAGGAGTAATGAGCCGTGGTACCAAGGTTGAAAGAAAAATATTTAAAAGAAATTGTTCCTGAGATGATGAAGAAGTTCCAATACAAGAATGTGATGCAAGTTCCGAGGTTAGAAAAGATAGTTATAAATATGGGCGTGGGTGATGCGACTCAGGATTCACGTTTGTTAGATAATGCGATGAATGAACTTGCGCTTATAACTGGACAAAAACCTCAGGTGCGTAAGGCGAGAAAATCAGTGTCTAATTTCAAATTGCGTAAAGGTGCAAGTATAGGATGTAGAGTGACTTTGCGTGGCGACAGGATGTATGAGTTTATGGATAGATTGTTTAATGTTGCTATTCCGCGTGTCCGTGATTTTAGGGGAGTATCTCCGCGAGGTTTTGATAATTTTGGAAATTACACTCTGGGTATAAAGGAACAGACCATATTTCCTGAGGTTAATATTGATAATGTTACCCGTGTCCGTGGGATGAATGTTACTTTTGTATTCAAAAATTCTACGAATACAGAGGCGAATAGAGAAGTTTTGAGAATGTTAGGGATGCCTTTTAGTTCAATGTAATTATTGAGGATAAGGAGGTTTTGAAGTGGCAAAGAAATCTTTAATAGTAAAGGCGAATAGAGAGCCTAAATTTAAGGTTAGAAAGTATAATAGGTGCAAGAGGTGCGGTAGACCGCGAGCGTTTATGCGCGATTTTCAAATATGTAGGATTTGCTTTCGCACGCTTGCACTTGAAGGTAAGATTCCGGGAGTAACTAAATCAAGTTGGTAACCTGAAGATGAGGATTTGCAACTATGTCGTTAAATGACCCTATTAGTGATATGCTGACCCGGATTAGAAATGCCACAATGGCGGGGCATTTATCAGTGCAGATGCCTTCGTCAAAGATGAAAGTGGCTATCTGTGAGGTATTAAAGAAAGAGGGTTACATAAAAGATTTCAAGGTAGAAGAGGGACGATCATACCCTCTGTTAACAATTGAACTTAAGTATACGAGGGAGAGGAAGAGCGTAATACAAGGTCTCAGGAGAGTATCAAAACCGAGTTTGAGAAGATACTCCGGCTATCGTGAACTCAAGCCGGTAAGAAGTGGTTTTGGTATTCAGATTATGAGTACGCCGAAAGGTGTGATGACTGGCAGAGAAGCTAAGCGTTTGAAGATTGGTGGTGAAATTATCTGTGAAGTTTGGTAACCAATTTGAATTAGAAAGGAAAGAGCCGTGTCACGCATAGGAAAGTTACCTGTACTGATACCCGAAGGTGTGAAATGCGAACTTAAGGGGAATACCCTTAAGGTGACGGGTCCAAAAGGGACTTTAGAACGCACTTTCCACCCTGAGATGAGTATAAAAATTATTGATAATAGTATAGTTGTTGAAAGGCCAAGTGATAAGAAAGAACACAAGGCACTGCACGGACTGACCAGAGTTTTAATTAATAATATGATAATCGGCGTGACGAAGGGTTATGAGAAGACCTTGGTTATAGAAGGTATAGGATATCGTGCTTCTTTGCAAGGTAAGAATTTGAACCTTTCGTTAGGATTCAGTCATCCAGTAACAATTGAACCGCCACCGGGAATAACATTTGTGGTGGACAACCCACAAACTATAAGGGTTGTAGGTATAGACAAGGAATTGGTTGGTCAGGTGGCTGCTAATATTCGAGCGTTGAGAAAACCTGAACCCTATAAAGGTAAGGGTATTCGCTATAGTTATGAAAGGATTCGGAGGAAAGAAACTAAAGCAGGTAAATAGGACTATTATATCCAGAAGGGATTGAAACTATGAAGAAGGTTTACTTGAAGCAAATAAGATTAGAGCGTAGAAAGAAGCGCGTTAGGAAAAAGATATTCGGTACTTCGGAAAGGCCAAGGTTGAGGGTTACTCGCACATTGAATCATATCTACGCTCAAATTATAGATGATACCAGGGGCCATACACTTGTGTCTGAATCCTCGGTACAGATGAAGATTAAAGGTGGAAACATTGAATCTGCAAAGCAAGTGGGATACTCGTTAGGAAAGAAGGCACTTGCAGCTGGTATAACGAAAGTTTGTTTTGACCGTGGTGGAAGAAAATACCATGGTAGAATAAAAGCCCTCGCAGATGCGGCAAGAGAAGCAGGACTTCAATTTTAGGAGATAAGAGGATATGATGGAAAAGAGAAGAAGAGTTTTAACAAGTGATGAAGAAGAAATCGTACAGCAACCCTCTGAACTTATTGAGCAGGTTATAAGAGTTAGTAGAGTTGCGAAAGTAGTAAAAGGAGGTAAAAGATTTAGTTTCTCTGCTTTAGTTGTGGTTGGTGATGGTAATGGTAGAGTTGGTGCGGCAATTGGTAAAGCAGGTGAAACTGTAGATGCCATTAGGAAGGCTACCGAGAAAGCCAAAAAGAGTATGTTCAAAGTCCCGATTGTTAACACTACCATTCCGCATGAAGTAATAGGTAGATGGGATGCGGCGAAGATATTGTTAAAGCCTGCTACTAGGGGAACAGGTATCGTTGCTGGTGGACCTGTGCGTGCGGTTCTTGAAGCGGCAGGATATGCAAATGTGCTTACGAAATCGCTTGGCTCAAATACAGCGGTGAATGTCATCTGGGCAACATTGGATGCACTCAGGCAATTGAAGACGCGGGAAGAGATACTCCAAATTCGTGGTTTACTTCCGTCGCGTCAGCCAGGACCGAAAACTGAGTAATAGTAAGGGAGTGGAGATATGGAACTACATACACTTAAATATGCACCTGGTTCAAAAAAGAGAGTAAAGCGCGTCGGTAGAGGTCCGAGTTCCGGACATGGCAAGACCTCGACACGAGGGCACAAGGGTGCTCAAGCCCGTGCGGGATATCGTAAGAAGATTGGCTTCGAAGGTGGGCAAATGCCATTACATAGAAGAGTGCCTAAGTTCGGTTTTCGTCATGTAAAGAGGTATCCAATGGCTATAGTGAATGTGGGTACGATTGAAAGATATTTTGAAGCAGGTGCAGTAATAACATCCGAAGATTTGATAAGGAGGAAGTTTGCTAAGAAACTTAGAGGTGGAGTGAAAATATTAGGTAAAGGTGAAATTACTAAACCTGTTCATTTGATAGTGCAGGCTATTTCACCTTCCGCTAAACAGAAGATAGAGGCTGTGGGCGGTAAGGTTGAAATAAAACCAATAGTAGGAAGTGCAGGTGAACAGGGGACTGAGATTATAGAAGCAGAGAAGAAAGAAGAATAATTCCAATGAAGGAGTAAAGTAGTGGCTCAGCCATTAGAAGCCTTTAGAAATGCTTTTAAGATACCCGAATTAAAAAGCAGGATTTTGTTTACGCTAATAATGCTTGCTATTTACAGGTTAGGTTGTCATGTGCCAGCACCGGGTATCGATGGTTCTGCTCTTGCTCAGAGGATAAGTCAGGGTGGAGGACTACTTGGGTTCTACGATATGTTCAGTGGCGGTGCATTTGCGCGGGCAACGGTATTTACCCTTGGGATTATGCCTTATATCACTGCTTCAATTATTTTCTCATTGTTAATACCAATTATCCCGTCGCTCGAGAAGTTACAAAAAGAAGGGCAGGAGGGACAGAGAAAGATAAATGATTATACCCGTTATCTAACAATTGGATTGTGTGTAATACAGTCGATAGGTATCGCATGGTTTTTGCAAGGGTTGGGAAGAGAGATTGTCCCGAATCCAGGTCCGATGTTTATTTTTACTTGCATTTTAACTTTTACCACAGGTGCGGCTTTCGTGATGTGGATTGGTGAACAAATTAGTGAGTTTGGTATTGGGAATGGAATGTCCTTGATTATATTTACGAGTATAGTATCACGAATGCCGGCGGCGTTGAGGCATCTCTTCCAACTTGTATTTGTATCCAGACAATTAAATATGCTTCAGGCGTTGATTCTTGTTTTCTTATTGGTAGCGGTTATAGCGGGAGCGATTGCAATAACTACTGCTCAAAGGAGAATACCTGTTCAGTATCCACGTCAGGTTCAGGGTAGGCGTGTAGTTGGAGGGCAGAAAAGTTATTTACCACTTCGTGTAAATCAAGCGGGTGTTATACCGATTATATTCGCGAGTTCAATATTATCTCTTCCTGCTTATTTAGGTGATACGATACGAATACCTGTACTTGAGTGGTTTATCCGTGAATTCTTCTATCCTGGCAATGTTGGGTATGCTATATGTTATGCGATATTAATTATATTTTTCTCATTCTTCTATACTGCGGTGACATTTAATCCTGTTGAGATAGCAGATAATATGAAAAAGTATAGTGGAGTCATAGTTGGAGTGAGACCTGGGAAGGCAACTGCAGAGTATTTGAATTTCGTAATGACGAGGATTACATTTGCCGGTTCTATATTCCTTGCAATTATAGCATTATTACCTGAAATAGTGTATTTCTTTATCAAAGTGCCTGATTGGACTATTGTTCAATTTTTTGGTGGAACGAGTTTGCTGATTTTGGTAGGTGTGGCTTTAGATACAATAAAGCAGATTGAACAGCATTTGCTTATGAGGCATTACGATGGATTCAGTGGTAAGGCGGGCAGAATTCGCTCGCGAAGACTCTTCTAAGGTTTTACAAATACTTGAAAGCAAATTTCTTAAAGAGTTATAATATAAACCTTTACTCCAGAGGTAGCAAAATGCGGTATGGTAGTAATTCGTTCTGAATGGGAGATTGAACTCCTCCGTACCGCAAATCAGATTGTGGCTGATGTGCTTGCTACCCTGGCGGAATATGTGCGTCCCGGTATAACGACAAAAGAGTTAGATATAATAGCAGAGGAAATGATTAGAGATAGAGGTGCAGTGCCGGCTTTTAAGGGTTACCGCGGGGACCCCGCGGCAACTTGCATCTCAGTGGCAGAAGAGGTTGTTCACGGAATAACGGGTAAGAGAATGTTGAAAGAAGGGGAGATTGTGGGGATAGGTGTTGGGAAGGGTTGTTGTGG
>Ga0071330_1070939_pt1 | contig 26421 bp, 21 predicted proteins | sample GBScel77sediment_FD_63802 | JGI IMG/M metagenome (GOLD analysis project Ga0071330, IMG submission 63802) | Hot spring sediment microbial communities from Great Boiling Spring, Nevada - Cellulolytic enrichment Sediment 77C v2 (version 2) | ecosystem: Environmental > Aquatic > Thermal springs >...
TGAAACCCTAAGCGGAGGAGAGAAACAGCGCATCGCCATAATAAGGGCCCTGGCGAATAATCCAAAAATAATCCTCGCCGACGAGCCCACATCAAGCATAGACGACGAAAACTCAGCGCTTATTATAGAAACCCTATGCAGGATTATAGACGAGAGAAAAGTAACAATAGTAATTACAACAACAGACCTCTATGAGAAACTTCCAACAACCAGCGATTACATGCTTAAGGATGGACGACTACACCGGATATCAAGATGAAAATTTAAGTGGGCCGGGCCGGATTTGAACCGGCGACCTTTCGGTTATCAGCCGAACGCTCCAACCAAGCTGAGCTACCGGCCCCATTTCGCTATGTAGTTATAAGCGCTGAAACATTTTTAAGGATTTTCAGGCCCTTGATTAACTTTTTATTCCATGCTGCTGATTGTTAATTGGCCGTAGATTTCCGGGCCCGTGGCCAAGTAAGGATTAAGGCGCCGGCCTTCGGAGCCGGAGAACGTGGGTTCAAATCCCACCGGGCCCGCCAAAATTTGCCTCCTTTAAACAAAAGCAGACGTTCTCAACCAGCTCAAACGTGAGGTTTCAAAGCCATACGTTGAACGCGACGAGAAAGGAAGGATATTGTGTCCTCTTTGCAAGAGACCAGGCGGTGAATGCGTCAACGTCGAACACCGCAAGGTTCTGGAATCCGAATACGCCCACGACATAGGCTTGATGGCGATGGGCGCGGCGAAAACCGTCGTCGAACTCAAGGATATTGTCGAGGAATTGAAAGCTGAAATACTGGAGTTGAAAGCCGAAATCGAGAGTTTAAAAAAGGCAGTCTATGCAAGTGGCTGAAACTGTGACCTTTAAAGGTGGGGTTGTGCAGGAATATTTCCGCATAAACAAAATAAGCCTAAAGCGGTTCGACGTCAAGACAGGCAAATTCATCATTAACGTAGCCTACGAAACTGCAGCTACGGAGCCAACTGAACGTGTCGTTCACGTGGCTGAGGCTTTCGGGCTCGGCTTGGACAAGGGGAAAAAGTTTGTTGTTTACTACAACCCCGAGCTTAATATTGGCCCGACGGACCTCGTTTACATGACGGGCGAGAGTGGCTCGGGTAAAAGCGTCTTGTTGAAGGCTCTGGAGAGGGATATCCGAGAGGAAATGGGGCAAACGTGCAAGACATTGCCGACATCGAAAAGCAAATTATCGCGATAAGCCCCTCGTGGAAACTGTTGGAAAAACGCTTGAAGAGGCCCTCGAGCTTTTGAGCCGTGTGGACCTAAACGACACCTTCTATTCTTGCGGAAAAAATCCTAAGCTTGATGGGATATAAGACGGCCTTGTTTGTGGCAAATTCAGTGCCCAGTTTATATGCAGTTAATCCGAATAATCCTGCGGAATACTTTGCAGCTCAGATTGATTGGCCATGTGCGGGTGTAGAAAGCCTAATGATTTACACGGTTACCATTCTGCTATTTCTGAAGAAGAGCGGTTTTTCCATAAGGCAAAACGTTATCTATTTTCTGGTTGGAGCAGCGATTACTTACTTTATCAATATTTTAAGGATTACAACCTTATATGTTATTGCGATTCATGGAGGTGGTTGGGGTATTTTCCATGATTATTTTGGTCCCCTTTATTCTAGCCTTTGGATTGTTTTATATCCGCTGCTAATAATTGGAAGTAGAGAATTATGGTTTAAGCTTAGGCGTGGCGTTGATAGGCATTGGGTGTAACTTCGAATGTTAATTAAAGATATAAGTTTGAGTTTCAGAAGTTATATTGGCGCTTGTCTTGTCCCGTGAAAGTTCAAAATTTAAGGTTCGTCGACCCAGCCTTTTTGACGCGCCTGAATGTAAGGGCTGTATTTATCGCGGCGGCCGATATTGCTGGAGTCAATGCCCATACAACGTTTGGAAAAAACAAAGGGTCTAAATGAGATTTATTTTTCCGCGCTCTATTATAAAGCATATCCAGATATGGTGATGTAGATTGACTAGAATTGTGGTTTTTGATGTTGAAGGGGTTTTGGTTCCCCAGCATCGTTACCTACTATTTGAGATGGGTAGCTGCTTAGTTTCACTCAGTTTTTGAGGGTGGCTTTTTATGGGTTCTTTACGAGCTTGGATTAGTTTCGGTGAAGTATGCCCTTGAGGGGGTTTGCAGGGCTTTTAGGGATTTCAGGGTGGATATACTTTTGGAGGTTTTTAGAGCGGTTCCGTTGATCGCCAGAGTGGAGGAGGTTTTTAAGAGAATAAGGGAAAGGGGCTGGAAGATTGCATTAGTAAGTTCAGGATTGCCTGATTTTGTGGTTCAAGATTTGGCGCGGAGACTTAAGGCAGACTATGGCATCGGTTTTAACTTGGAGGTGGAAGAGGGTGTTGTAACTGGAAGGGTTCAGGCGATGTTTTAGAATCCCATGGGAAACTTCTGGTTTTGAGGAGGATTTTAGAAATTGAGGGTTTGAATCCTAGGGATTGCATTGTGGTTGCTGATGATAGGAATAATGCTCCTATGATGCTTTCAGAGGCTTTGAAAATAGGTTTTCATCCAGATTTTATGGTTCGCATTAGGGCAGATCATGTGGTGACCGGAAGTCTTATGGAAATTTTGCCTTTAATGGGCATTGGCGAGCCGAGGGCTGGAGCTTATCCTTCCGGGAATGAGGTGATCCGCGAATTTATCCATGCATGTGGCATCCTTGTGCCCCTACTCTCCAGCCTTGTGGGGTTAAGCCCCGTGGTTCTGCTCATTTTTGCTGTGGTTCTTTTATATTCCATTTCCGAGTGGGCTATGATGAAGGGTGGAAATGTGCCCATTTTCTCCCAGATAATTCGCATGGCTTCCACCCATGTGGAAGCCTATGGATTTGCCTCAGCGCCCGTTTTCTTTGCGTTGGGCATACTTTTTACCTTGATTCTTTTTCCAGCACCCGTGAGCGGCGGGGCTGTTGCCGTTTTCGCCTTTGGAGATAGCGCGGCCGCGCTTTTTGGAAAGGCCTTCGGGAGGAGGCCCTTGCCTTTTGATAAGGGTAAAACCTTGGAGGGTTCGATTGCCGGTTTTCTCCTCGGTTTTCTAGGAGCTTTGTTCTTTGTGGACCCTTTCAAAGCCTTGGCCGGAGCTGCCGTGGCAATGTTTATTGAGAGTTTGCCCCTTCCGGTTAACGATAATTTGACTATTCCCTTAGCTGCTGCGGTTACAATGGTTCTTGTTGGATAGACTGCTGAGGTTTTTCTGCCCCTTCGCCGCCTTGTAAAAGAATCTTTTAATTTAGAATATAATTCTTTAGGCAATAAAACAAAAAAGAATGGATTTTATGTTATTCTATTCCCCATTTTCTGGTTATTTTAACAATCAAGAAGATTACGAAGGCCACTATTATGAAGGTTATTATGGATGCTAGGAAGTTTCCTATGCCGAACAGTTGTCCCGTCCAATTTGGATCTATTGGCTTTCCTTCAGAATCCAGGGCCGTCGGCGGAACAGCGATTTTTAATGTGGAAAGGTTTCCCAGTCCTGGCAGCGCTAAACCGATAAGCGGCATTAGGATGTCTTTAACAAGCGACTGGACAACTTGACCAACATAGACGCCCATAATAAAGGCCACGGCAAGCCCAACCACCTTATACTTGGAGATAAAGTCTATGAATTCTTTCCATAAGCCCTTAGGCGGTGGAGGCGGAGGCGGTGCTGGTTTTGGCTCCAGAAGCGTTTTTATTTCCTTCAAAACCTGCAGTATTTCCTCATCCCTAGCCATATAACCACCAAGGGTCAGTATGTTGGATTTTAAAATTTAACATTTATTGTGAAAATATTCGCAGATTCAAAGCTGCGAGTCTCCTCAAATCAACAAAGACGATGGTCCATCAAGAATATTGCTTGGCTTCAACTCCTTTGTTTCCATTTTATGTCAAGTAGCAAATTTTATAAGAACTTTGTAATATAGACGCTTGAGCATAAAAGGGAAGGAAAAATATGATCAAACGAAAAATGGCATATACCTTAGCTATTATGACTTTAGTTCTAGCATTGGTCATGGCAAGCATTAATCTGGTCGCCGCGCATGTTCCTCCATGGAAGATTCAAACATATTCCTACATAGTTGCCGCACCGGATCATGTAGGTGTTAACCAAAGGACTTATATTGTTTGGTGGGTTGTTGGCATGCCCAGCGGCCCTCCGGCAACAGCAGCAGGTGTAGGTGGTTACAGGTGGGTTAATGTGACGATTAAGGTTACAAAACCAAACGGGCTCACTGAGGTTATTGGACCGCTCGTGTCCGACGCTGTCGGAGGCGGCTTTGTCGCATATACTCCTGATCAGATAGGCACATACAAATTTGAGCTCTATTTCCCCGAACAAATTATGTCCCTGAACAATCCAGTGACAGGTGTTCCGGGGTCACCCTCTCCCTATGTTGGCGACATCTATTTATCAAGCACTGCCTCGACAACGCTAATTGTACAGGAAGAACCCCTTCCTGAACCTCCAGAATACCCGCTTCCCTCTGAATACTGGTCGCGGCCAATAGAGGGTCAGAACACGGCATGGGCGAGCATAGCGTCAAACTATATAAACCCCAATGGGCTGGCATGGTTTTATGGTGCCCAGCGATTTATACCGGACGCGAAAGCACCAGACAGTCCACACATAATGTGGACAAAGCCACTTGAAGATGGCGGCGTTGTTGGAGGAACCTACTCGATTCCGGGTGCAACCTACTATACGGGCCTTTCATATGAAAGCAGATTCTCGAATCCGATAATCCTTTACGGAAGACTCTATTACGACACACCGTTAAGTGACAGTCCTACTGGTGGACCATACGTCTGCGTAGACCTGCGCACCGGTGAAACCATATGGCAACGGGATGATATTTCACCGACGTTCGCTCAGCTATATCTGTACGAGTCAATGAACCAGCACGGCGTTATTGGAGATGGTTATCTATGGCAGGTAACTGGCAATAAGTGGGATGCATATGACCCCCGCACTGGAAAGTGGCTTTTTTCATTGAAAAACGTTCCAACAGGTGCCAATGTTTATGGCAATGTTTACACTGAAAACGGAGCAATAACACGTTACGTAATTAACTATACTGCACGCTGGTTGGCTTTATGGACTACAGAAGCTTTACCAAGTTCGCCTTTAGTGGGAGCACCTGGAACAACCTCCGCGGCTTATCAATATAGGCCTATAGGTAAGGAGGCTGACATGAGCAAAAACTATCTGTGGAACGTGACCATACCCAATTTACCTGCGGGTTCAAGAATATATGCTGCAATACCTGATGATATACTATTTGGCGGCACCTCCCTGCAGCCTCCAGGCGTTATGTTCGGATTGGGAACAGCACCTGTATTTACGCTATGGGCATTAAGCTTGAAGCCTGAAACAAGGGGACAACTATTGTGGATCAGGAATTATACGCTTACAAGCTTAGGACTTCCGTCAGGTAATCTGACTGTACTATTAGGCACAGGCTTCCCCGTGGATCCTGAAACGCGAGTCTTCGTCATGAACATTAAAGAAACAATGCAGTGGATGGGCTTCAGCTTAGACACTGGCGAGAAGCTGTGGGGTCCTGTTGGAAACCCGAGGGCCTTCAACTTTTATGGATGCATCGGCTTGGGAGGCTCCGGTCAGGTGGGCTACATCGCATACGGCAATCTTTACGTGGCTGGTTACGGCGGAGAACTCTTCTGCTACGATCTAAAGACAGGAAACCTAAAATGGAAATACAACAACACCTTTAGTGGCTTATGCACACCTTGGGGTAATTACCCCCTCTTCATAGGTGCCATTGCAGACGGAAAAGTCTACGTGTACAGTGGCGAGCACTCCCCAAATGTACCGCCATACAAGGGCTATAAAGTTCGATGCATAGACGCCTTCACCGGAGAAGAAATATGGACTTTACTAGGATGGGCCTCTGTTGGAGCCTTCGCTGATCAAGGCTTCCCAATTGCGGATGGCTTCCTGGTATATCTCAACGTGTACGACATGCAGATATACTGCATTGGAAAAGGGCCAAGCGAAACCATGGTGACTGCATCGCCGAAGGTTTCACCAGTTGGCAGCAGCATATTAATAGAAGGCACTGTAATGGACATTTCTCCAGGTACAAAGCAGCATGAGCAGTCGATGCGCTTCCCCCATGGGCTTCCAGCAGTATCCGATGAGGATCAAAGCGCATGGATGGAATATGTGTATATGCAAAAGCCGAAACCACAAAGCGCCAAAGGCGTAGTAGTTGAACTTTATGCCATAAAGGAAGACGGAACCAGCCTTAAAATCGGCGATGCTATAACGGATCCGCTAAATGGAGGGGTCTTCAAATATCTTTGGACCCCGCCAGAAAAGGGAACATACATCATAACCGCCGTGTTCCCAGGCAGCAAGAGCTACTGGGGCAGCTACGCCTCAACCGCTGTAGGCATCACTGAAGCACCACCAGCAGCGCCTACACCAGCCACAGCAGAGCAGGCTGAAAAAATGCAGACTACACTGCAGTCAGCCATTGAAGCCTTACAGCCTTGGAACATTATTCTTACAGTGCTGGTTATCATAGCAATAGTTATAGGCGTTGTTAATCTCTACGCGCTAAGAAAGCGAAAGTAAAAATAGATAAAAAGGCCAGCCTTAATTTCCCTTTTTTTAAAATTGATTGATGCGAAGGTGATTAAGCTAAATAGGCAGAATTGTTGTCCTGTTTCTGTTCTATGCTAGGACTATAAAAGACGACGGAGAATCTTCACGGAGAACAGTTATTATTCGCCTATCCGCGTTGTTAAGCCTGAGGATGAAAGCGTCCAGAAGCTGAAATCAGAATGTTCAGAACAAATACAGCTGGAACGGAAACTAATTCAACTTCAACGCCTTGCCCTTTAAGACTAAGCCAAGAATAACCTCGCCTTTTCACTTTATTATGTGCCATACAGTTCCTGCGAGAAACTCTCATAATGTGCGTACGTTTGTTCCGAAGCGCGTTTTATGGGGTGAGTTGCATTTTCTCCCAGATTATGCTCACTGAAACATCAAATCCGTTTACTTGGATATTATTTTCTTCAAGAGCTTTTCTGAGTTTGTATATGCATGTCCGACACATCTTTATCGCAAAGTATTGTCACTATTACGTCGTGGTGTCCATACGTTCTCCATAAAAACTTAGCTTGATGTTGACTTTTAAAAATGAAATAGCCTTTTCAATATCCTTTAGATTCAAAATCAAAACAAGCTAATTGCAGATACTTCAAGGCAATTTAAATTAACCGAATATTTCGAAACGGAAAACCTTCTCAATTTTAAATTAATAGTTCTGTATTTTGAGAGAACGAACTCACGGTAAGCGATGAGAAATGCGCCTGAAGTAAATAATTTCGGAGGCTCCAAGTTTCCCAAAGTATCTTTTACATAAACTATGAGGTTATGTGGACCCTCTGATAATCTATGTAGGCTGGTGTTTCCAGCAATGGTTACGGGATTTTGTCCGTCTAGGCTGTAGGCCATCCATGGTATTGGCTTATCCACCGTGAAGATTAAGGGAATATCGTTCGCCGTGTAGGTTTTGTTCTCAGGAGATAAAATTGTTATGGCTGGATGCTTGCTGTCAAGCGAAGCTGCAACTTTTACGAGCCAAATGTCGCCAGGGCGGCCTTCGTCTTTCATTCCAGGGGTTGTGAAGCTATAGTATCCCCCATATGAGCCGGTGAAAACGTAATTTCCGTCATCGCTTATCGTTATGAATGTGGCGCTTTACTGTTTTTCCTTCATGTTTATACTTAAAATCCCAATCCATGTTTCTGGCAGCATCTGTCTTAACACCTTTTACACAGGGAATAAGCAGAATAACAGAAAGGCTGATGGATACGGCAAAATAGAAAAGAAGCGAAATCCATAATTTAGTGGTAGGTGCTTATGATATTTCGAGGCGGCATTAAGCTGAATCTATGCTTTAAGTTGCTGTTATTGATGGGCTTCATTTTGCCTTCGCTGATCCTGCCGTTTCCTTGCTTGGCTGCTGGCGATTTTTGGGTTGCCTTGGCGTCCATGCCTACTTCTAGAGCTGGCGTTGGGGTTGTCGCCGTCAACAGCAAAATATACGCTATTGGGGGAAGCTACGGTCACAACGGTGAGGTTGAGGAGTATGACCCTGCCAGCAACTCTTGGGCCAAGAAGACGCCGATGCCAACTCCCAGAATCTTTTTTGGAATAGCGGTCTTTAACGGTAAGATCTACACCTTCGGAGGGGATGCTGGGAATTGGATGATCGGCGAGAGGATAACCAACGTGGTTGAGGTATATGACCCCGCTACGGACACGTGGGAGAGAAGATCACCCATGCCCACGGCCAGAATGGCCCTCTCGGCAAGCGTGATCAACGGTAAAATATACATTATTGGAGGCAGGGTTAGCAGCCCAACATACTCGGACGTATCCTCTGTTGAGGTATATGACCCGATAGCTGACAACTGGACGACGGCGTCTCCCATCCCTATCCCCGTGGGTTATCACGCTTCCACTGTTCTCGACGGCAAAATATACGTGATCGGCGGTTGCGCCGGAAGCGCCGTCAGCGTTAACCTCGTGCAAATATTCGACCCCGAAACCAACAGCTGGAGCCTTGGACCATCACTGCTGGTCGGCGTGGACTGCGCCGCGGCGTGTGCAACAACCGGCGATTTTGCTCTCAAGCGAATTTACGTAATAGGCGGAAAGACAAATTTAGACGCCGTCAACACCGTCCAAATCTACGATCCAGAGACTGGCAGCTGGAGGCTCGGATCACCAATGCCTACTCCAAGATATGCCCTCGGAGCGGCAGTTGTGAATGACATTATATACGCGATTGGAGGCCGCTTGGGATGGGCTCTACAGGAGATAGGGGCGAATGAAATGTATATACCAAGCGGGCATAGCGCTCCCCCACTGCAGTTTGTGAGGATCTGCATAGGAGCGGATGGATCAGTGGGTCCGGAGGATGCGCCGGTAAGGCGCCTCGGGAACCTTTATATTCTGGAAGGTAACGTTTACGGCTCAATATCCGTTTACAGGGATAACATAGTCATAGATGGGGCAGGCTACACCCTTCGTGGCGGCGGAGGCATTGGAATAGAACTCTACGGAAGAGCAAACGTGACCATTAGAAACCTGCGTGTGACGGGCTTTGAGAAGGCGATAAGCGCCCAGGAGATTAGCAACAGCACCCTCTGCTGCAATGTGATAGAAAATAATAGAATAGGATTATGGCTGATACGCTGCAGGGGCAACAGGATAATCTTCAACACGATTCATGAAAACATGGACGGAGGGATCTGTCTCTTCTACAATTCAGACGGCAATATCGTTGCAATGAACAGCATAATGGGAAACACTATACTTCCATGGATGAGCGTCAATAACGCAATCGACATGAATTATTGGAGCGAATATGATGGCGCCGACAAAGATGGCGACGGCATAGGCGACCAGCCCTACGTGTATTTCACCGCTGACTCCGTTACTTGTGCGGACACTCATCCGCTGATGAAGCCTTGGATCCCATGGGATCTACCCCTCTCAGCAGCGGATGCCTGGAACGGCCCTCTCTCCTCGCCTGTGACAATCCTCTCACCCCTCAACGGCACATGCCATGGGGCAGGCCATGTCCTCCTTATCGCCGCATTCAAAGCCATCACTGGCATTAATCTTCAATACTCAATCTCCTACAGCCTTGATGGGCGGGAAAACGCTTCCATACCCGTAATCCAATGTCCAAGGGATCCTAAATCCCCAATTGCGGTAATAATCGGCATAGCCGTTCTATGGAACCTCACAGCGGGAATGCATGAGGTAACAGTCTATACGAAATGCAGCTGCACAGACATAACCCAAACAGCCAAGACAAGCATCCAGAGGGTAAAACTCACAGTGGAAGTCCCAAGCGGGAATGCAGAAGAACCCCCTCACGAAAGCATAGAGGAAGTCCATCGGGAAACCAGCGAAAAGAAGACAATAGATATGCTTCCCATAATGTCTGCTGTTGCCGTTGCAGCTGCAGCCGTGGCCATTGCATTACACGCTCACCGCGTTAGACGTCGGATGAAAGAGACTAAAAGTTAATGCATAATCTCAGAATATTTAAAGAGTGGGGGCGCGTGTAATTTATGCCAATAGCCAACCTTGATGGCATCAACATTAATTATAGGATTTATGGTGAAGGTGAACCTTTGGTTCTAATCATGGGATTTGGCACTCCATTAAGCATGAGAATAGATCAGGTGCGTTTCTTTAAAAAGCATTTCCGCGTGGTTGCCTTTGATAATCGGGGAGTAGGCAGATCACATAAGCCTAAGGGGCCATATTCCACGAGGATGATGGCTGAGGACACGGCGAAGCTTATGGATTATTTAGGCATTGGAAAGGCGCATGTTATGGGAATTTCAATGGGCGGCATGATTGCCCAGGAATTGGCCATAAACCATCCAGATAAGGTCAATAAGCTTGTGCTGGCTTGCACTTATGCCGCTCAGGATGAAAATAGCGGAGACACTGAAGAAGTGACTAGGTTGTGGAGGCAAAAAGCGACCCCGAAGAGATTCCTAAGCGCCATGGCAAGCCTATCCTTTAATAAACCGCTCCACAGGTATTCCACAGGGCTACTTGCAAAAACTTTACACTATTCCTAGGACCTGAAGATGAGATAGGCCTTTCCGGACAAATGGAAGCCTGCAGAAACCATAACACCCTATACAGGCTACACCTAATAACCGCTCCCACCCTAGTAATCGTGGGGAACTAAAGACAGGGTCATCAAACTGGTGGGCCAACGTTAACCCATATTCCCAACAGATTCGCGACAATTTATAAATTAAACTGAGGGCAGAAGTTTCTTTTCAGAGTTAATGAATCTTTCTTGTTCATATATGGTGGCGCCAGTAAGCAGGTTTTATGCACTAGAGAACTTTCTTTTATAACTTTCTAAATCAGAAGAACGGTCCCCTCTTATGCCGTCCAAGATAGAGTGCACACGTTGAAACTTCCAGACCATGGCGCTTTCTAATGCCTTTCAGTTTGTCCTCTCTATACTGTTAAGCTTTTAAAACTTCGTTTATTATATTAGGAATGGAGGTGAAGAGGTGTCTAAAGATTTTGCAGGGAAAAGTCGGCATGAGCTTAAGGTAGAGGATATAATGAGCTCTAAAGTTTTTACAGTTGCTCCTGAAAACACGTTGTATGAAGCGGCTAGAATAATGGGTGAGAAGCATGTTGGAAGTTTGATAGTGGTTAAGTATGACACTCCAGTTGGCATAATAACAGAGAGGGATTTGCTGAGCAAGGCTGTTTGCAGCGGAATTGAGCTAGAGAAAGACTGGTTAGTTGGCGGGGTCAGTATAAAAGAGCAAAAAGTTGAGAAGTTCATGTCCTATCCGCTAATTACAATATCCGCTAAATCTAGCATAAAAGAGGCATGTAAAATGATGCTTGAGAAAAGGATAAGGCGACTTGGAGTTCATAAATCTGGAAAGCTTGTAGGAATTATAACAGCTTCAGACATAGTGCGCTGTTTTCCTGAAATCCCAGAAACCATGCGTGTATGGTTTGAAGTTGATTACTTTATGACTAAAAGAGTCATTACGGCTGACGAGAAAACCTCCGTAAACAACGTGGCAAAAATTATGGGTGAAAACCGCATAGGCAGCGTCATAATTACAAAACAAGGGGAGCCTATAGGCATATTCACGGAAAGGGATTTGCTTTCAAAGCTATTAGCCGTTGATAGGCCGCTAACAATAGAGGTGGGCGATGTGTGCTCGTCACCGCTAATTACGGCGCCCCTTGGAATAAATGTTGCCGAGGCTGCTATAATTATGGCTTCAAAGCACATAAGAAGACTCCCTATAATAGAAAAAGATAGACTAGTAGGAATTATAACAGCGCGTGACTTAATAGAAGCCTATGCACGTGGAAGAGTTAAATAACTAATGTTATTCCTGCAACTTTCATAGAATAAGTTTACTATAGTCCAAAATTCTGTTGAGATACATTCAAACAGAAACTAATATATGCTCTTTTTTGATAAACTTTTCAGTTTTCTTCATCTTTTCAAGCTTTTACTGCACAATCAAGCATTATTGCGGTGCTCAATGCCGCCAAAGCAGTAAAAGCATGGTGCTGGCGGTTTTTACTTATAGAGAAATTCAACTTTAATTTAACTTTAGTTCAGTAATTTTTATATTTTGAGCCATTTAAAACCCCATGTTTGTGGTTTGCTATGGAGAAAGTAAAGATCACAATGGTTGATTACATGTATGGAGTGTCCCTACATGAGGCTGTGAAGAAGGCTTCTGAGGTCTCTGGAGGCAGGCTTGATTTCCACTTTTACGATCCAAGAGATGTTGAAGCAGAGCGGGTTGATAAAGAAGCCTTAGTCAACGATCTTAAGAATTCTGATATAGTTCTCCTGAACGTTATGGGCGGTGATAAAATAGCCAAAATTGTATGCGACACTTTAAAGGATGCAAAGAATACTGTGGTAGTTTTTGTCGGAGGCTCCTCTGAAATCGTTAATTTGACAAGGCTTGGAAGCTTCTCTTTTCGCACCCTTTCGAGAATGGGCATGGACCGTGGAAAAGTTGATTATGAAAAGGTTCTAAGAATGCGTGAACGTTTTGAGAAACTTGGCAACCGCCTACCCATAGGCATGCTTAAACACGCCCGAAACTATGTTAGGCTCCTTAAATATTATGAGAATCCAACCTTTGAAAATTATTACTCGATGCTCCTCTTCCTTATGAAAGAATATGGGGGGATTAAAATTGATGTGGATATACCTGAACCGAAGGTTCTTCCCCCAATGGGCATCATTAACTTTAAAAATGGCGAAATATTCTCCAATTTAGAAGATTATTTGGAAAAGTATGAGTTTAGAGATTATCCCCTTGTAGGCATTCTCTTTTATGGGGGTCGCCATCACTACGAGTCATATCCTGCGGCAAAACTTTTAACGGAAAAGCTTGAAGGCCAAAATTATGGAGTAATTCCGGTTTTTTCTGCGGATTTGCGTTATTACCTGGCAATAGAAAAGTTCTTCTTCCGTCAGGGTAAGCCCTTGATTGAAGCCCTCATAGATCTTCTATGGTTTAGATTTGCGGGGGGCCCAATAGGAGGAGACCACTCTCTAACCCTTAATATCCTATTAAAGCTGAACGCGCCCATTCTCCATGGAGTTCAGCTCTACTCAAAAAGCATTGAGGAATGGCTTAACTCTAAAAGCGGCTTATCACCCATCGAAGTTGTTACAACGGTTATCCTCCCCGAGCTTGATGGAAGAATTGAGCCGGTAGTTACCCACGGAGTGAATGAGCGGAAAACTGGCGATGTAAGGCTGGAGGAATATGCCGCAATAGAAGAACGAGTGGAAAAATTAACAAAAAGGACCTTAAGCTGGATTAATCTTAGAAAGAAACCGAACAACCAGAAAAGAATTGCAATAATAATTTATAATTATCCCCCAGGAGAGGATAATCTAGGTAAGGCTGAGGGTCTAAACGTTTTCGAAAGCCTTTCCGTGCTGCTTCACGCCTTAAAAGAGCGCGGCTATAATGTAAATGAAACCCCTTCAGGCGATGAGCTCAAGGATATTCTGCTTTCAACGGGGAGTGTAAATGCTGGAAGATGGGTTCCCACTCAGAATATAATGAGTAGAATGATTAAGGTGCCGGGAAAAGTTTACAGTCTATGGTTAAAGGAAATGCCGGGTAAAAGTGTTGATGCTATTTTAAAGGAGTGGGGGGCTCCTCCAGGAAAGATGATGACCTACAAGGACTCCATACTTATTCCCGGCGTAGTTTTTGGAAATATTTTTGTCGGGATTCAGCCCAGCAGAGGCGTTCATGAGGATCCATCAAAAATATACCATGACAGGGATTTGCCGCCCCACCATCAGTATGTGGCGTTTTACAAGTGGATCAAACATGAGTTCAAGGCAGATGCAATCATACATTTAGGCACCCATGGCACCATGGAATTTCTTCCCGGGAAGGATGTGGGCCTATCTGGCGACTGCTTCCCAGACATGTTGATAGACGATTTGCCCAACATATACATTTATCATGCCCTTAACTCCTCAGAATCCTCAATAGCAAAGCGTAGAGGCTACGCTTTAATAATAAACCATGGAAGCCCCCCATTAATGGTCAGCGACCTCCATGGAGATCTAAGGGAAATAGAACGTTTAGCCATGGATTATTTTGATACTCTTCAATATGGACCGGATAGGGCTGGAGAGGTCTCTAGAAAGGTTCTTGATTTGGCAAGTAAATACGGTTTAGGAGGGACTGTTGAGGAAGTTTATGATAAAATACAGGGTTATAAGCGCTCCCTAATTCCAAAGGGCTTGCATGTGATAGGGCAAAAATTGTCCGATGAGGAAATTCTTGATTACCTGACCTTTATAGCGAGGTATGATAGGGAGGGTGTGAGCAGTATACATAGGCTTTTAATAGAGGCTGAAGGTTTCTGCTACGATGAGGTTTTGAAAAATCCCCATAAGAGGGGCAAAAATGGGAAAACTTACGCTGAAATATTAAGCGAAACTGAATTGAAGGTAAGAGATGTCATTAAAAAGCATCTGCTAGGCGGCGGTGGAGCCCTTCAACTGGAAACCCGGGTTGATGGGAAGAAATTAGAAAAGGCCCTTTCCTTCTTGGAGGATATATGCAACAGAATAGTCCAGTCAAATGAGGTTGAAGCTGTCCTAAATGCCCTAGAGGGAAAGTTTATCCCTCCAGGGCCAGGCGGCGACTTCGTTAGAAATCCGGAGATTTTCCCAACAGGTCGTAACACTTACCAGCTTGATCCTACGAGAATACCGACAGACACTGCTATGGAGCGGGGGAAAATAATTGCTGAGGAGTATATTCGCCAGTTCTACGAGAAAAATGGTCGCTATCCGAGGATGCTAAGCATGGTTTTATGGGGTTTTGAAACCATGAAAACTGGAGGGGAAACGGTTGCCGCCATATTTCATCTTTTAGGCGTAAGGCCCGTATGGAAGGGTCTATACATCCGCGAACTGGAGGTTATCCCCCTTTCAGAGCTTAAGAGGCCGCGGATAGACGTTTGTGTCAATATTTGCGGGATATTCCGAGACACCTTCTATAACGTTGTTGAACTTCTCGACAAAGCCTTTAAACTTGTAGCTGAACTCGACGAGCCTAATGACATGAACTATGTAAGGGCAAATATGCATGAAATGGCTTCTGAGCATGGGGAGATGGCTAAATTCAGAATATTCGGTCCGCCTGAGGGACTATACGCCACAAGCCTAACAGCCCTAATTGAATCGTCCAGTTGGAAAAGCGAATCCGAGCTTGTCAACGCCTATATTGAGAGCATGAAGTTTGCATATGGGGCAAGCGAGCGGAACGTTGAAGCTGAAAAGCTTCTAGAATCCTTGCTTTCAAAGGTGGATTTAGTTGCCCAAGTTCGCGATACAGTAGAATATGAGATAACTGACCTTGACCACTACTACGAGTTTCTCGGAGGCCTAGCGAAGACTGTGGAAGAGAAAGGTGGGAAGAAGCCGCTTGTGCTCTTGGCGGATACAACAAAAGAAACAATCAAAGTGGAGGATGTGGGGGAATCCACGAAAAGAGGCATTCTGACGAGGACAGTAAACCCCCGTTGGCTTAACTCAATGTTGGAGCACGGCTCAAGCGGCGCTACGAAAATAGCTGACAGAGTTGAATACATGCTTGGAATTGCAGCCACCTTGGGAAGAATCGAGAACTGGATGTGGGAAAAAGCCACGGAAAACATAGTCTTCGATGAGGAAATAAAGAGGAAAATATGCGAAAAGAATCCATGGGCCCTATGCAAGATAATAGAAAAACTTCTGGAAGCAGCAAAAAGGGGATACTGGAAGGCTGACAAAAGTGTGATAGATAGGCTCAAGCGGGAATATTTGGAAATCGAGAAAATACTTGAAGATAAAGTAACGTTTCCAAAAAACACTAGAATCTAGATTTTATCGTTTAAGGAAATGGGATGATATTGTGAAATTGGTCCTATGAACAAAATCATGCTTTCGCAATTTGTTTATTAAAGCTGAATGTTGAATCATAACGGCGACTGGCTTTGCCCCTTTACACTCTCAACTCTTAAAACTTAATTACATTAAATTAACATTAAGAATAGTCTCTGCTGGGTAGTGTTGACATGGCGTTCCAGGATAGGGAAGCATTAAATGCAAAACTTCGCGCTATAGAGATGGAACTTTCAAGCGCCCTAGCGGCTATAAATGATGTGGAGAATAAATTTGCCTATATCGATGAGGCTGTTGCCTCCCTTTCAATTAGACTAGCAACGGTTCGTGGACGCGGCTACGCGGCTATGGGTCATCTTGAAAAGAGCTTGGATCTCATGAAAAATAGGTGGATGGAGGTTTCACCGGCGCTTAAGCAGGACTTCTACAGCACTGTTCAACCGTTAAGCGTCCAGATTCGCGGGCTTCAAGCTGAAGTTAAAAGGCTAAGGTCCGGCTTCGGCGGAGTTCTTGGCTGGGCCTCCATCGGGACGCTTTCAGCGGAGGCTTCAACCTTAAGGGCAAGGGTTTCCGCTGAAACAGCCAGAATCAACGTTTCCCTAAACGATTTTTTGGGAAGCATAAACGCCATAGATAGGGACCTGAAGATTGCAGAAAAAACCGTGGAGCTTTTTTCTTTCGCCTCTTTCGCCCTTAAACCCGATGAAAGTCCAGTATTGGCTATTGAGGGGAAAATTATGGGCAAAGAGAAATGCGATGGAACCCTTTACTTCACGAATCAAAGGTTCATTTTTGAGGGTAAAATGGAGGTGGTTCTTGAGAAGAAACTGTTCATAGCTACAAAGAAGAGGACGGAGCGAACAGTTCTCATGGAGCAGCCTATAGGAGCCCTTCAGGAAATTTTAAAGGGCAGGGTTGGACTTGTCGCCTGGACGGGCATTTATATACGCTTCAAACCAGGGCTTGGATTGGAGGAGACGCCCTTTGACGTTAAAGATTGGGAGGCTGGCGTGGTTACAAGTTCTTCCAGTACATTATAGGCGGCGAGGCAGACAGGGACATAGCGAAAATAAAGGGCATAACACCGAAAGAGGCTCCGATAATAAGGGTTATCCGGATGCCCCAACTGCGGGGCACCCTACACCAAAGAGCTTTATGAGGGACAAACATCTGTAAAATGTGAATACTGCGGGACATCTATTATGATCAGTTAAAATGGTGTCCATATAGGTGAGAAGGACTATTTAGAAAAGGTTCGCGGGGAAAGGGGCCTCCTGGAAAGGGTTATGGGCTATGTTCCCGGATATAGGGGATACAAGGAGAAGGAGTTAAGAAGGGAAAGCGACCGGCTGGTTCGAATGGAAATTGTGAATAGGCTTAGGGATGCAAAGACAATTTTTAGGAGAAGCTTCGCGAACCCGGCGGTTGTCCAAAAGCTTTCAGAGGAGGATAGGTATAGGTATGACGCGCTACTCTCGCGTCTTGACAGGGTAACCCAAAGGATTGACAGGGCCGTCGCCGGATATGCTGGATTTTTCGACGCCTTCAAAGTGCGAGAGGACAAGCTTAACCAGGCCCTCCAATATGATGTGAACCTCATTGAGAAGGCGGAATCCATAAGGGTTGATGTTGAGAGAATAGCCGGAATGGATGTTGGCGGGTTGGAGTGGAGACAAGCCCTAGACAGTTTAACATCAAAAGTTGAGGAGCTTGACAGGCTTATAGACCAGAGATCCGAAATCTTAAGGGGCTTCAGGGCTAATTATTAATGGGGTGAAGTTTGAATGCCAAAAGTTATAGAATGGGCCAGGGCAGGTGAGGATGAAATAGTATGGAAATATCCCAACGAGGAGATAGCTTGGGGCGACAACCTGATAGTGCATGAGTATGAAGCTGCAGTATTCTTCAGAGATGGGAAGGCATATGATGTTTTTAGGGCTGGCCGGCATGTTTTAACCACGGCTAACCTCCCGCTTCTCACAAAGGTTCTGTCAAAAATCGCCGGGTTTGACAGGGTTCCCTTTAAATGTGCAATATTCTTCATATCCCTAAAACAGTTTCAGGGAAAATTTGGCGCTCAAAGCCAGACAAGGGAGCTTGCCCCAATAAAGTTCTTTGGAAGCTTCTGGTTCAGGGTTGAGGAGCCAAACCTCTTCGTCAACGAGGTTGTTGGAGGCCAAGGAGCCTTCACAACAGAGAAGCTTCAGGGCTTCTTAAGGGGATACTTCAATGAGAGGCTTATCGACACTTTAAGCCAGTACTCCCTCACAGATGTTTATGGAAAACTTGACGAGACAAGCCTTATGGCTAAAAACGCGCTATTTGACGCCTTCTCAAGGATAGGCCTTGAGCTGATAGACGTTAAATTCGAGGGAATTGACACAACGCCCGAGTGGAGGGATAGGCTATTCTATATTAAAACTGGTGTCGCGGCATCTGAAATTTTAAGGATGGAAACCGTTCAGAAGTCCAGTGAAAGCCTTTCAAAAAGCCCAGGAGCAGCCGTTGGAGCTGGATTGGCTATTATCCCTCCGATTTTCCAGCAGCCAACCCCAGCATCTCCACAAGCAATGATTCTATGTCCGAAATGCAATTTCCAGAACCCCCAAAGCGCTAAATTCTGCAGCAACTGCGGCTCACCGTTGCAGGTGGGAGTTAGCTGCCCCAAATGTGGAACATTAAACCCTGCAGGAGCTAAATTCTGCATAAATTGTGGAAGCCCATTGCAATCAACAATTAAATGTCCAAAATGTGGAAGCGAGGTTCAAGCTGGAGCTAAATTCTGCCCAAACTGTGGAGAAAAACTATAATCCCCCTTGTTGAACCGTGTCTGCAATTTACGCAGTTTCGCCATTATCCTTCCTGCAAAAAGATCTAAATAGCATCGTTTAATGTATTTTTTCTGTTTATTCTAGATTCATAAAGATTTTATCATTTTTTAATCCGGTAGGTTTTGGAGATTCCTTTGGGCAGGGTAGTGTGGGTTATCGGTTCAGAGCATGCGAGGGCAAGCAGATGCTTTTCATGGACTTCCAGTTTTCCAGATTTTTCGGAATGCGATGTTCTCATAATCAATATTCCATCCCTTTCTAGGGAGAATTTTCCAAAAGTTTCGGGAATACTCTATGAGTGGGCTAGGCGCCGCATCTTCGAGATGCTCATGACCGGCGAGAAGGAGGTTATAGTTGTCCTTTCACCTGACCAGAACATGTCCATGTGGCTTCCAGTCTACCCGCTAATCGAAAGCATAGCTCCCACTAGGGTAGGCGAGTATGATGTTGAGCCCTTTATTGAGGATTATATGGAGAATGTTGAAACCTGCGAATATTACATCCGCGATTTTGATATGCATTATGTTTATGCCATGACAAATCCAAGCTCAATGATTTCCGAGAAATACTTCTTCACGGCTGAGGCCATGGAAAAGTATGAGCTTCGGGGAATGATTGGAAACCGTGTAGAAAACAAGGCTGGACAAATCATTGGATGTCACTTCCGCTTCAAAATAAACTATGGATGGGACTGGCTGAGCAACAAGCCCCGGGGAACCTTCTCCTCTGGGAGGATAATCTTCCTGCCGCCGCCCACAAAAACCAGCCCTGAAAAGGCCATAGACCAGATTGTAAACGCCCTCGTAAGCGAGGAGCCCACCGAACCTCCGCCAGCATGGGAAGCCGCAATAGAATTGCCCGGCCTAAAGAACATTGAGGACGCCATAAAAAAGCGGGAAAAACTGATGGAGGAAATACAAAGGGAAATCGAGGAGCTTCAAAGGCAAAGGGAGGCCATAACAAAGTATCGGAGGCTCCTATGGACAAAGGGCCAGCCTCTAGAGGAAATCGTCAAGGAAGCCTTTAAGATGCTTGGCTTTGAAGAAATAAGGCGGACACGGAGGCGGGATGGAGGCTGGAACATAGAATTCAAGCATGCAAGCCAATATCAGATCGGCGCTATAGATATCAAGGGCTCAGAGGAGCAAATATCCCTCGCCGATCTTGTGCGATGCAGCAGACTGGCTGAGGATCACCTGCTAGAAGGCAGAAAGGCAAAGGCCATAATGGTGATAAACCAGCACCGCCTCGAGGATATAAGCCAAAGCATACAAAAACGAGAAAGCCTCCCACAGGACTTGATGGAATACGCGCAGAGACATGAAATATGCATACTGCCCGCCCATGAAATATTCTCCGCTGTCCTCGAAAAGCTGAGGGGCGGGACAAAACTGAACCGCGAAAACATAGAGCAGAAGTTGGCCAACACAACTGGAATATGCAAACTGGCAAGCATTGCAGAAGCATCAGTTGCCTAGTTGCCTAATTACTGCTTTAACACGCGGGTAAAAAGCCTAATCCTAGGTGGCTTTCCCATATACACAGTATTCTGGCGGGCTGAAAGGGAACGATTAGGGGGCTAGGCGAAGTGTCCAAAAATCTGGAGGATTTGGAGCCTCATTGAGCCTTGAGCGTGTGCAAGGATCTTGTGAAGAGGTTTTCCATTATCTTATGCCTTCTCTAACATATCGCAGCATTTGCTCCTTTGTCATGTCTTCAAGTCCCATCTCCCTAAGTGATCTGCCTTCTTTAAAGAAGTCTCGTCTGCATATGATACAGCCTAGTCGTATTAATGATTCTATCACCGGAACGTCCACCCCGAATTTTTTGGCGAAATTGTAGTATGCCACAGTTCCCACAGGTATATCCTCAGTGAAGTATCTATCTTCCACGGAAAGGGGACCAGCAATCGATGGAATAATCGCCTCTCCAAAGGGATTTTTGAACTCAACGCCCATTACTGACAATTTTGTATAGAATTGTTCCTCATGATATTCCGTAATTTTAATGCCTATGGTATCCGCTATTTTGCGGAGTTCCTGATAAAAGGCGTACTGGACTCTTGAGACTGCAGGGCTCATCCCGTACTTGTACATTGAAAATTTGCCTTTCTCAATGCCTAATGTCCCTTCACTTTCGGAGACTTCCATGGCGCCAACGTTTAGTATTGATCCCGGCACATGAACAACGGGGTTAGGATTGTTAAAGCCTACAGCGATAACCGTGTCAGCCCTTTCAATTTTAACCGCTGGGTGAAGTGGCGGAAAATCTTTGAATGCCTCGAGAAATTTGTCTCCGTCTTTTGATGGAAGCGTATCCCACGAGATTTTATATATTCTTGAAAGGCATTCGACTTTACCCGGCCTAATTACTCTTGTACCGTAGGGCATTGTGGACCATCCGCCTATAACAACTTTGACGTCGCAGCCCTTCTCACGCATCATTTCCCTAAGCAGTAGCGATCCGAAATTATCTGCAAATATGCTGACCACTTGTCCGTCTTCGAGATGCGGAATCATCTTTTCGAAGAATTTTTTATGACCTATTGCGGGAATGGAAACTATAACTAAGCCTGCTGCCCTGAGGGCTTCTGAGATATCCGTTGTAACCATGTCAATTTTGGCGGTTCCCACCCTTTTGATCCATTTGAAATTTAATTGTGGGCCTGTAAGTTCTATCTCGTGGGTTTTCAGAACATCGCCTAGGCTTTTAGGAGCGAACTCAGGAAGTTCATATAGGCGAACTTTTCGACCTGCTAATGCTAAATCCGCAGCGAAGGTCTGCCCTGTGGCCCCTCCACCCAAAATTGCTATTGGCTTTTCTGATATGTTTCTTTCCAAATGATGTCCCTTCCATTATGATGTTTAGAGCCGGTTAGAATGAAAATATGGACGTTATCTATATATTTTTAATCCTGCCATAAATTCTAAACATTAACTAAGAAAAGAGTGGGGAAAAACATGAGTGAAGAGAGACTTGTTTTTGCAAGGAAAGCATCAGGGCTTGTGAGGGAGCTTTCAGCGCTTGACGTGATAATTTGGGCTATTGGCACCCCTGCAATTTCAGGCATATTATATTTTGCAGCAAGGGAGATGTACAATTATTCCGCCCCCTCAATAATGACCGCATACATTGTCGGCGGGCTTGCTATATTACCTATAACGCTTGCATTGGCTTTCATGACTGCTTCGATGCCTAGATCTGGAGGCATGTACGCTGCTGTTAGTAGAATTGTCTCTCCTACAATGGCCTTTTTCGTGAGCTGGTTGCAACTTTTTGGGCTGGGCATAACAACTGGAGTGTTGGCATGCGTTTCTGCGCTGATATTCGGTTCCGGACTGATAATGGCTGGAACAATAAGCGGCATTACAGCCCTATCGGATGCTGGAGCTTTCATGACCACGACTACAGGCGCCGTTATTGGAGGGCTTGTTCTGATTATAGTGCTGTGGATTATTGGATTAACGGCGATTAGGGTTGTGAAGTGGCTTGAGCGTTTCCTCTTTGCATTGCCCATGATAACTTTAGCGTTGATGATAGGTTTTCTTTTAGCTTACGGGCCTGCGGGTTATCCATCAGCGTTCGACGCCCAGTGGGGTGCTGGAACATACTCCGCAATAATGTCAAAAGCCTCCCAGCTTAATTACAGCACTCCCGCGTTCTCTTGGGACAAAGTTGGCAGCGCGCTGCTTATCACGCTGTGGTCGTATGCGGGCTTCGAAGTTGTCACATATGCCAGCGGCGAAGTTAAACGTCCCGCACGAAGCCTCCTAATCGGCGTGGTTGGGGGCTTTATTGGGTTAATGCTGCTTTATGTAGCTTCAGTGGCGATAATGGGCTACATAGGAGATTTCATAAATGCATATAGCTTCATTTACTACAACAATAAGCCAGTTTTAGAGTCAATTATGCCCGCTGTAGAACCTTCTTTGCCTTTCTTTGCAGCTTCGGTTATGCCAACATGGCTCGGCGTTTTCGTATTAGTATGTATGGTGCTGTGGTATGCGAAAACAATTCTTCCGGTTTTCGTGGGAGGTTCAAGAATAACTTTTGCATGTGCCATGGATAAAATGCTTCCAACGAAGCTTGCAAGCGTTAACAGGTATGGTGCACCCACATGGTCAACGCATCTTATGGGCGTCATGGCGCTTTTAGGGCTTTATATTTTCACCATGGATATTGGGCCGGCGCTTGGAATATTAACATGGTCTACAACCGTTTTCTTCTGGATTTTCGGATTAGCAACACTGCTTTTCCCCTATGTTCGACCTGACATCTTCGATAAATCTCCAGTTCAGTGGAAAATTGGCGGAGTTCCCGTGATATCCATTGTCGGGCTCTTTGCTTTGGCAACTGGATTTTTCATATTCGCCTATACGTTGACAGAGTTCAGCATAGAATCAGTGATCCTAGTTTGTATAGTGCTGTCAGTGGGGCTTATTTTACACGCGTGGCAGATGGCTAAAAACAAGAGGGAAGGCATACAAATAACGGACATATACTCATCGCTGCCGCCGGAGTGAACTGCCCATCCCCTATTATTTTTATTTTTAATGCGACTGATTTATATTCTAGATTGAAATATTTACTCAAAATAATTTGAAATTAACCTTGGCAATGGCTGAGGAGATCGCTGAGAAACCCATGGAAGGCTGTTGCCCAACCCCAAAGATAAAGTATAATCCAGATGGAGAGTGTTAATTTGACAAGAATTTTCTTTTCAGTTGACGTTCATGGAAGCACAGAAGTTTGGAATAAATGGATTAAGGCTTGTCAATTATACAATGTTAACGTTATGATGCTTTGCGGTGATCTCACAGGGAAAGCCCTTGTCCCCCTTGTGAAGCAGGATGATGGGTACTTCACGGATTATTTCGGTCAAAAGCAATTGTTGAAAACAGAAGAGGAACTTAAAAAAGTGGAGAATATACTGGAAAAATCCGGAGTATACCCTTTTAGAACCACGTGGGATGAAGTTAAGGAACTGAAGAAAAACCCGGAAAAAGTCGAGAGGTTAATGACTGAAAAAATTCTGGAGCGAATGGAAAAGTGGCTTGAACTTCTTCTTGAAAAAATCAACACAAAGGAAGTCACAGTCTTAGTTATGCCGGGAAATGATGATGTTACAGAGATTGATGAGGTAATAAAGTCCTACGAGTCCGATGGGATTGTGTACCCCCTCGACAGGGTTGTGGAGATCAACGGGGGCTTCGAAATCATAAGTTACGATTATGTGAATCCAACACCCTGGGATACCCCCAGAGAGGGCTCTGAAGATAAGCTTAAGAAGGATATTGATAGGCTGATATCCAAGGTTTCCAACGTCGAAAAAGCGATATTCAATTTTCACTGCCCGCCTTATGGAACAAGGCTTGACCTTGCACCTGAGCTTGACAGGAATCTAAGACCCGTAATTAGAGGCGGCCATGTTAACATGATTCATGTGGGATCCAAGGCCGTGAGGGATGCTGAGATTAAATTCCACCCCTTAATGGGGCTTCATGGGCATATTCATGAGGCATGTGCAGCTGATGTTCTTGATGGCGTGCCGATATTCAACCCCGGCTCTGAATATGGTGAGGGTATCCTTCGAGGCTTTGTTATAGAGCTTTCAAGTAATGGTTTGGAGAAATTCTGGAGGGTTGAGGGGTAGAATTTGATAAATAATCTTATCGAACAGGAAAGAATGTTCCTTGAACTATTGGATATCATCATGAAAGAGGCTGAGAATAGGGGTGTCACCCTAAGAGTTTTGGGGGCGGTGGCGTTCAGGGTTCATTGCCCTAAATTTAAGCATATCGAATATAAGGTTAATAGGGGATTAAGTGATCTTGACTTCGCTGCCTACAGGAAAGACGCTGACAAAATATCAGATCTTTTTATGGCTTTAGGCTACCGTGAAAACCTTGTCGTACGCGTATACAGTGGAGGAACAAGGAGAATATTTAACAACGAGAAAAATGGCATTCACTCCGACGTTTTCTTTGACGAGCTTCACATGTGCCATGACATCAACTTGAAGGGAAGGTTGGAGATTGACTACCCAACCATATCCCTGGTGGATCTCCTGCTGGAAAAACTGCAAATCGTGGATTTAGATGGAAAGGACATCATTGACACGGTTATGCTCCTCAGAGAGCATAATATTGGAAATTGCGACAATGAAACGATAAATGTGAAATATCTCGCCACACTGTGCGCAAGAGACTGGGGTCTATGGAGAACAGTTACAATGAACTTGAACAAAATAAGGGAATTCCTGCCCAAACTGGTTGTTTTAGGCGAGGAGGACCGAAAGGACGTGGAAACAAAAATCAAAGGGATTTTAGAAACCATAGATAGCGAACCTAAATCCCCAGCTTGGAAATTGAGGGCTAAAATAGGCGATAAAAAGAAATGGTACAGAGATGTTGATGCAAGGAATCACTAACATTACTTGGCATCAAAACCAAGGAAAGCTCCTAATTTTTGACAACTGAAACAAACCCAGCAGAGTATGTGTCCTCAGTTGACTTTTTAAAACCAAGCGTAGCTCCCTTTAGTCAATATTTTCATCCATAAAGGTTAACATTTTCCATGATTTTTAAGGGTGGGAAATGGGCATTATTGTTGAGAACTGCTTTCAGTCCCTTGTGGAACAATGTATATGGGCCTTCCCTCACTTAGGGCTTGGGCTGTTTTTCGCCTTGCCCTTTGGACGAGACGCCATATTGTTCCTCTCGAGACTCCCATTCTCCGCCCGGCTTCTTCTTGTGATAGTCCTTCCAAATCAACTAGCCTGAAGGCTTCGAGTTCAGCTAATTCCAGTAATATTGGGTCTATGTTTCTAGTAGGGTTTGGAATGAAACCGTTGATTGGCGGCGTTGCCCCCAACATAACTGGTTTTGGGAGCCTTCCTCTTCTGCCATATCTAAACCTTTGTCTCCACATCGGTTTTCATCCTTATTATTTTTGCTAATATGTGAGCGGAGTGTCAACCTCCTCTAAGACCCATAGCAAAGCTTGTTTTATAGCCTTTCTTGCAATGTTCTCCCGCTCTGTGAATGGGCCTTTGGTTTCTCTTTCCTTTTCAAGTGTTTCAATCCATTTTCTGATCTCTCCTTCCTTCCGCATTTACGCGCCCTCCCAATCCGCTTCGCTTATGTGTTTTGTTTTGTAATGGTAAGATTTATATATTTTTGTGCTTTTTCACATAATTAAAAAATGTGCATAAACACAAAATAGGTTGAGGTGAAAGAACATGGCATGGGGCTGGAGAGGTAGAGGCGGAGGATGGTCTGGACCGTGGCCTGGAAGAGGACCCTTCAGCTATTTGCCGCCATGGCAAAGACCCGGATGGCTTTTCGGTTTTGGCAGAGGATTCAGCAGATGGCTGTGGAGTTACCCTTATAATCCTTGGGTTTGCGCTAGGTTTCCGTGGCTTCCAAGATGGTGGTGGGCATATCCACCATACTGGTATTGGCCCTCATATGCTGGTTATGCATGGCCCTACCTAGCCTATAGCTGGTGGGCATATCCCTACTGGCTTCCAACGCCTTACATGCCATATTGGTGAGAGTGAATTAAAATG
>Ga0071330_1067049_pt1 | contig 26388 bp, 18 predicted proteins | sample GBScel77sediment_FD_63802 | JGI IMG/M metagenome (GOLD analysis project Ga0071330, IMG submission 63802) | Hot spring sediment microbial communities from Great Boiling Spring, Nevada - Cellulolytic enrichment Sediment 77C v2 (version 2) | ecosystem: Environmental > Aquatic > Thermal springs >...
CCCAGCTCCGGTTAGGCTACTCAACTCCCGCACCACCACCTACACTCAAGCCACTGGCAGAGGCGGACCAGCAATGGCCTCGTATGCTTGGAGTGGAAGCATGTCTCCGGAAAGAACCTGCTGGCAGCACATGTGATACACTGGCAATTGGGTTCGGAGAAATCGCTCTGCTACAAGGCGTTTGCGGTCCCATTTCTCGGCTTGAGCCAGGAGCAAATGTCCACAAATGAGCACAATTGCAGCATCCACAAGCTGCCGGCCGACCAAATCAAGATAACTGGGGGCCTGCCGCTTTGTAAATGCAATCGCCTCCAACACATGCCCCTTTGCATCCACCAATTCCTTCTGCAGCTCGGCGAGCTTGGGATCCGCAAATTGGTGACCTTCCAGTTCGCTCAAAAACGACTCCAACGTGCCCGAAACCACCGCCCGCACAGCTGCTACGATCTGTAACTGGCTAGTGCCCTCGTAAATGGTGGTAATCCGGGCATCCCTGAAATACCGCTCTGCTGCATAATCCTTCATATAACCTGAGCCCCCCAGCACCTGAATGGCTGTGCTGGCGACTGCACAGGCCATCTCAGATGCATAGTACTTGCTCATTGGAGTTAGCATGGCATTCAGCCGGCGAAGCGTTCGGGCAAGTTGCCGCCGGTTTTGCTTTTCTTCCTGAGAAAGATCCGGCTTGCCCTCAAGAATTCGCTGATTATTGACTTCCAGATCACAAATGCGACTTGTGTAGTAGACCAATGCCCGAGCAGCTTCGATGGCCACCCGCATATCCACGACCATCTGGGCAACTGGAGGCAACTTTTCGATGGGCCCGCCGAACTGTTGCCGAGTATGGGCAAAATTTCTGGCTAGACGATATGCGGCCTCGGCGATCCCGAGGGCTTGGGCGGCCACACTAACCCGGGCACCATTCATAAGGGCCATCACATAAGTAATCAAGCCCCGCTGCCGCTCTCCAACCAGCTTGGCTGGGCAATCCTCGAATACAAGCTCACAAGTGGGCGATCCGTGGATCCCTAACTTCTCTTCGAGATGCCGTACCCGAATCCGCGGATTCCGCTCAGTAATAAACAAACTCAATCCCCGACCATCGGAGATATCCGGCTCGCTCCGAGCCAACACCAGCAGGATTTCCCCACAACCGTTGGTGATGAACCTCTTTACACCATTCAGGTACCAATTCCCCTGTTCATCCTGCCATGCCCGAAGGCGGACCGCCTGCAGGTCACTCCCTGCATCAGGTTCCGTCAAGACCATTGCTCCGGTCACTTCCCCTCGGGCAAACCGAGGTAACACCGCATCCTTAATTTCCTCGCTCGCAAAGGCGTAAATTGTGTCAGCAATTCCCTGGAGCCCAAAAAAGTTCATAAAAGAGGCATCCGCCCGGGAGACAATCTCCGTGGCCATCATGTAAATGAGATTGGGGCAATTTAACCCTCCGTATTTTCGGGGTAGCGTAAAACCCATCAGATCGGCCTGAGCCATTCGCTTCAGGTTCTCCCGGACTAGTGGATGCAGCTCCACTGTTCCGTCTTCCCGTAACCGGTTGCCCTCGCGGTCGATCTGTTCCGCATGAGGAGCGATGTAATCGGCAGCCACCTCTCCCACAAGTTCCAGGACCCGCCGATAGTTGTCCACTGCATCCTTGGCATCTAGTGGTACATAATCGGCTTCACCATTTGGTGTGGCTGTCTCTTGAAGAGTTGCGATCTCTTCCAGATCGAAAAAGTTAAACAGGAATTGGAGGTCCTCGTTGTCCAAGAAATAGTTACCCACCGCCAAACTCCATTTGCATTAATCTGTCGCAGAAACTTGTTTTTGGAAATCCTGAAGAATATGAACAACGATGCCAGCTGCCGCGATCGCCAAAATCATCCACATATTGGGAATCGTTGAGGGCCGGATGTGCCCAGACTTTTAATTATTCAGACCTCACCTCTCCCGGAAATGTGCGAAGGTTCCCTCTCCCCCTATTCTAAACAGATCCGAAACCTGCTTTTTCGATTCAAAACATGGCCGAAATCTGGTTTTTGAAGTCCGCGAGCACTGGTGGCCAGGTTTCCACCTCGGTTGTGGCCCATTCTACGATTCTACGGCGTTTACAACCTGCTGCCGCTCGCGGATAGCTCGGATCATCATAGGGATCACCTTTTTGAGATCCCCTACAATCCCGTAATCAGCCACGGAGAAAATAGGGGCTTGCGGATCTATGTTAATGGCAATGATTTTAGCGGATTGCTCCATTCCTGCCCGATGTTGCACGGCCCCACTGATTCCGGCCGCAATGTACAAAGCTGGCCGAACGGTTGTGCCCGTCTGGCCGATCTGGTGCTCTTTCCCAATAAAGCCGCTATCCACAGCCGCCCGACTTGCCCCCACCGCTCCGCCAAGGACCCCGGCCAATTCATGGATCAAACGGAAATTCTCCTTACTACCAACGCCCGCTCCTCCTGCAACAATGATGCGGGCTGCCTTTAAATTCACTTTTCGCTCTTCGCGATGTTCCGCCAGGATGCGAACCACCTGATCTAGGCCATCTAAATTCACGCTTTCCCGAATAATTTGGCCTGTGCGAGAGGTATCGGGGGGTAAGAGGGGCATCACACCTTCCCGAACTGTGGCCATCTGAGGCCACCAATCGTAATTCACGATCGTAGCAATAATATTGCCCCCAAAGGCCGGCCGAACCTGCAGCAACAGATTCGGATAGACCTTCTTCGTGCGAGGTTCGACCACGTCGCCTATCTGAAGATCCGTACAGTCGGCCGTCAGCCCAGCCCGTACCGCCGAAGCCACCCGAGGAGCTAAATCGCGACCTAGATACGTCGCCCCATAAAGCACAATCTGCGGGCGATATTTCTCGATCAGCCTTACTACAACCTCTGCATAAGGAGCGGTCAAATACTCCCGGAGCCGTACGTCCTCTACCAGGTAGACTTTATCGGCACCGTGGGCAATCAACCGACTGGCTAAAGGAGCTACATTCCACCCGGCAAGGATTGCCCCCATAGGAACCCCCAAATGATCCGCCAATTGGCGGGCCTTGCCGCACAGCTCCAATGCCACGTCGTGAAGAACACCATCCTCCTGTTCCGCAAAAACCCAGACTTCGCCTTGTCGATTGACTTCGACCATGACTAATTGAACTTCTCTTTCAGGAACTCCCAGTTTGATCCCCAGTCCTCAATTCTCCGGAATAACCCACTGCTAATCCGCACCCACTGAGGCCCCGTGAATTGCCCCCATTAACCCTTGCTTCAGGAAGACGGCCACCAAAAAAGAAAAACCCCAAGCTCGAAACGGCAAGAACCGGCTAACCCGTCCACTCCCCGACAGCCAATCGGCTTCAGCAGGGCACTTGTGTTTGCTCAGGCACCTATTCCCCTGCGAATTGTCTTGCCACTCCGCCTCGAACCCGGCCTCCCCTGTTAATGCGGCGGTTACCTTGGTGATATCACACCTCTCCTTCCCGAGGTGATATCACGCCTGTGGTTCGCGAAACGGACAAAAACGGGTTTGACCAAGATGGGGCTGCCCTCGAAGGTCGGCCGTCCTTCCGCTTTTTCCGCGATAGCCACCCAAATTCCGGTTTCTCCAAACTTGGCAATAGTCCAACCTGCGTTCTTCCCGGCCCCTCCTACCGCGGAATTTGTATCTTGCTGCCTAAAACTGTTCCAAACCTGGGCTAGTTTTCCCCGAACCGCCCAACTCGGAGGACCGGCGAACAACTATCCCAGTATTCGATCCACCACCAACTCCCGAATCAGCCGGCGAATTCCTTCCTCCGTAGGCGGAATCTCGGTAAATCCCTTTTTACTAAAAACAATTGATTGGATCCGATGGACTTTTGTGGGGGAGCCTGCCAACCCACACCGACTAAGGTCCGCCCCGATTCGATCCAAGTCCCATTGTTCGATAAGCAATCCTTGGGCGGCTAAGAGTTCGCGTCGACGATGGAATTCGGCCTCCCACTGGGCTTCGGAGGCCTCGGGCATATCGCGGCGAACCTCCGCAGCAAGCTCTGCATCCGCCCGAGCTCGCTTGAAACGCATCACCCTTTTGGCGGCCCAAGGTCGGGGAATATTTGCCGAGCCAAGGACGGTAATAAGAACCGGCAGCCGGCATTCCACCAGTTGCCACCCATGACCGGTGTTGCGTCGTACCCGCACCCGACCATCCTCGATCCCCACCAACTCTTCCATATAAGTGATCTGCGGGAGGCCCAACTTTTCAGCAAGTTGGGGGCCGGTCTGAGCGGTATCCCCATCAATCGCCTGCCGGCCGCAGAAGACGATATCGTAACGTCCAATCGTCCGAATGGCTTGGGAAAGAATGTAACTCGTGGCCAACGTGTCGCTGGCGGCCGCTCGCCGATCGGTGAGAAGGATTACCCGGTCTGCACCGCGGTACAAGCAATCCCGAAGTACCTCAGCTGCCCTTAAAGGCCCCATGGTGATGGCCGTCACCGTGCCCCCGTACCGGTCCCGAACCTCCAACGCCGCCTCCAAAGCATTCAGATCTTCAGGATTGAAAATGGCGGGGAGTGCGGCACGGTTTACCGTGCCGTCAGGATTCATTGCCTCGGCCGTGATGTTAGCTGTGTCCGGAACTTGCTTTACGCAGACAATGCAGTCGTATCCCACGTCTTCCCTCCTTTTTGCACCGTGTTGGCGAGAAGGCAAAATTATCGGGCATCCTAGGAGGCGGTCAAGACCGGCCCAGACCAGCACCGAGCGGGAACAAGCATCAGAGATCCCCCCACCACCCGGTCGCACCCCTTCCGCAAGGAGGGGCCACCACTCCCGGCCAGGATTACGTCCCTCGCAACCGAGCAGCAAAAGGACGGGTTCCACGGTTTGTAACCGCTGTCCAGGCCGAGCTGAATCTCGCCCCCCAAGATGGCCGGATTCTACGATCAGCCCGCTATGCAACATCAGACACAAGTTCTAGTATCATGCAAATCCGAAGCATCGATATGTGGTCTTTACAAGCCGGTGGTAGGATCCACGCGTTAAGAGGCTCTCTTACCGAATTGCCCCCCAAGTTGACTGGGATCCGGATCTCTCCCAATTGTTTTTGTGCCGGGTAGTGTTGCTGGGCCCGGTAGGGGGCATTTTCACCTCGATCGCAGGGGATCCGAGCCATCTCCGAAAATCGAAAAGCGATAGGATCCCGGTCCTTTTTCGAACCTTCTCCCCGCTCTTCCTACCGCTTTAAAAAGCGACCTAAGCTTCAGTTGGAAACCCAGCCGGAATGTGGGCCTCGGTTGTCTTTTGGAAGATCCGGCCTGTGCTCACAGTCATTTTCGAAATTGCCTCTACCGCGTCCAAGACCTCATAACTTCTCATGGGGTTGTAAGTTGTGAAAAATGATTCGGATCGGTAGGTATCTCTTGCAGGGCCTCGAGGCAATAGAGCGACAAGTTGAGTTAGAAGCCCAACATTATCAACAAATTGCCTTACCCGTGTCTTTGGCCGGGAGGGGGAGAGCCTCCCGGTTCAAACACCATGGCGGAATCGTAGATTTTTGCTTCAGACAGGTCGGGCTTTTGAGCTGAATCTTTCCAAACCGCAAGGAATTTCGATCAACTCTCGCGATTGATTTACACGGGCCTGGAGACTTTCCCGGTAAAGGGCAGAGTGGAAACAATCGCTCCGGGGCTGTTTCGAACGGTGCTTCTAAACGATGGCCGACCTCCAGCGAAAAATTGCTGAACTCATCGAAGGGCTTGGCAGAAAGTCCGATGTCGGATCGGATTCTGGGCAGTGGGAGAAGGATCTCATCTCCCTCATTGAGAGGGTACTTTCGCCGGTGGTCTGCGGGATTTTCGCGGGCACTTCGCATGGCTGGATACCCGTAGCAGCTTTGGGAAACGTCCGAGGAGTGCCGGAAAAGCTGATTGCCGAGGCAGCAGATCGCGATTGCCCCTTGCTCGAAGGCCCGTGGTGGATTATCCCCCTTGGCTCGTCCCGAGTGTTAGCCCTGGAGTTGCCTCCCGGGTTTCGGGAACAATATCCCGAAAATCGCGAGTCTCTCCTTTTATCTGGCCGGATGCTCCGGACGGTGATTACCTCGATAGAACAGCAACTGGCGATCACCCGGCGGGCCAGTCGGCGACAGGCTTTGTTGGAAGCCGCTAAGGATTGGATAGGTATCCGTGACTGGAGTCGGCTCTTTCGGGAGATCGCTACCACCGCAACACAAATCCTCCAGTGCGAGCGGGCCACACTTTTTTTGTGGGATAGACGGTCAAAAACTCTAATCGGCCGGCCCGCGTTGGGAGTTCCCGGAGAGGAACTCCGTGTGCCTGATGATCGAGGAGTAGTCGGGCAGGTTCTCCGTACAGGGAGACCAGCCCGGGCAGATGCCCTCCACCAACCGGAGGCAATCGATCGCTCCGTGGATGCCCGCTTGGGTTTTACCACGCGGAGTGTGCTTTGCGTTCCTCTGGTTGGGAAAAAGGGTATTTTGGGCGTGCTGGAAGTGCTCAACAAGTTCTCCAACGGTTTTACCGACGAAGACGAAATCACCTTATCGGAACTCGCCGGCTTTGCTTCTGCAGCGGTGGAAAACGCCCAGGAACATCAAACGCTATTGACGGCAAACATGCAAATGGCAACTCAGGCTGCCGCGGAAGTAGAGCTCGTAGGTTCCAGTCCGGCGATTGAGGCCATTCGCAAGATCATCCGGCGGGTTGCGAACACAGATCTCGCAGTGCTCATCCTCGGGGAAAATGGTACAGGAAAAGAAGTCGTAGCCCGAACGATTCATTTCTTAAGCGACCGAAGGTACTACCCTTTTATTCCCATCAATTGTGCCGCAATTCCCGAAACACTGGCAGAGAGCGAACTTTTCGGGCACGAAAAAGGTGCATTCACCGATGCCATCCAAACCCGGCCGGGCAAGTTCGAACTGGCAGGAAAAGGAACCCTATTTCTCGATGAAATCGGCGAGCTAACCCCTGCCTGCCAGGCGAAACTTTTGCGGGTTCTGGAAGACAAAACTTTCGTGCGTGTGGGAGGAAGTATTCCGCTGACTTCTGAAGCGAGAATTCTCGCTGCCACAAACCAGGATTTGGGAGCCCTGGTGCGGGAAAAGCGGTTTCGAGAAGACTTGTATTACCGGCTGAACGTAGTCACCATCGAGTTGCCACCCCTTCGGGCTCGGAAAGAGGATATCCCGATTCTGGCCCGATATTTTCTGCAGAAATTCTGTGGGCCTCTCCGTCGTCCCGTACCTCGGTTAACACCAGCCGCCGAAAAGGCTCTCTGTGATTACTCTTGGCCGGGCAATGTTCGCGAACTCCGAAATGCCATGGAACGCATTGCCTACCTAGTGCCTGGAGAGGAAATCGACGTTGCGGACCTTGATTTCTTATGGGCCCGAGGAAACCGGCTAGGGTCGCTTCATGAAGATTCGCTTGATCGGAAAATCTCTTCGATCGCGGAGTTCACAGGGAATCTCTCCGAAGCCACACGGCAATTTCAACGAAGGTTTATCGAAAACGTGCTCACCGAAACACGAGGCAACCTCACGGAGGCAGCCCGGAAGCTTGGCTTGCACCGCTCGAATTTGTACCGGAAACTCCGCCAGCTGGGACTTCCCATTCCCCGGGGGCAAGAAAAATAAGAGATAATATTCGACCAATTGCGGAGTCCAACTGGAATAACGTTGCGGCTAGCAACAGCCGGCAAACTCGTGTTGACTGCTCAAATTCAAGTATCTCCATCTTTCCCCACGAATTCCCATCACCTCCTCTTGCTTGGTCAAGTGGAGCTGTCTCTGGCTGGCTTGGGTAATGTAACTCGAAAAATCCAAGGAAAAAGCACAACTGAGTGAGGAACGTTCGGTTTTTATACTTGGGTACACCGATCTCAGATATTCTGAGAAGTAGCCGGCTTTTCGCTTTTCCAGGGTCAAAGGGACATCGGACCTCAGTTACCGCGACCCCTTTTGCAAAAATTGGGAATCACAATCCAAGCCCCAACCTAGGAGCAAATCCTTCCCCGTGGGAAAAGCTTAGACACCAGGCGATTGGAAACTTTGGACTAACCGCACGATGAGAAGGGTAGATCCCATGTGTGGATAGTTTCCTAGGGTGCTTGATCACCTTTCCTGGTCTTTGGACACCGGTCACACGCTCCAAAGCATGGACACCGCTTGCACACTCCAGAGCAATAATCCAGGGTTCCGATTAAACCTTCAACCAGAAGGGGTGGGTAGCCGAAGGTCACCGTCTCCGGGGTAAAAGGGGCAGGCACCAAGGTGCCGGAGCTTTTCTCGCAGGAAAAGAAAGAGTGGGAGGACCGTGGAAGAAGATGGGCGGTTCTGTCTGGAGAGATACTTCCGAACTTGGTATGGACTACCGGAATGGCCTGGGCCGCCAAAAACGCAGAAGCCCTCGAGGGGGTTTCAGCTCGTAGCCATACTCCAAAAGTTCTCCGTTACTCTTTTGAAGCAGCTGACCCGCCGGGCTAAATTCCATGCTAGTCTGGCGAATAACACCTCCTGGAACCTCTGGACTGATGGTGGCCAGAGTGATGCGAGTCCCTTTTTGCGTTCGCTGAGTGATCTTTACTTGGTAAGTATCTTGGATCACCGACAGGAGCCGGCATGATCTTCCTGTAACTTCCCAAATCTGAGAGGAAACCAGCGAATTATCGTCGAGCTTCGTGGTGGCACTTTCCCGCCGGTAAATATAAGGGGGAGAGTCCCCATAATAGAGAACAACTTCCGTTCGGGTGCTTGCCCCTTGAATCACCAGCTTATGCATTCGGCAGGAAATCCGCCTTTCCAGGAAAATCAATTCGGCCTCTCGGTCCTCCACCACCTGAATTGGGGAATCTAACACTTCTCCGTGGAATCCCTGCCGAACGCGTTGCACAGCAACGGGCATGGGCTTTCCCCCAACAATCATTTTGGGCTCGATCTGGAGGGTAACTCCCTCAATATCGATCCCTACCAGTGTGGTCTTTAGCTCGGTCTCAGAAAGGAGAGTACCCTCTGGAGAATAGGTCTCGGTAATTTCCTTGACCACAGCCCAAGCCCCCGGCTCAAACCGGCCCCAAGGATGATGGAGCCGCCGCAGGCCCCCTTTGGTCCCTTGGAACTGGCTACCCTCCACCCCCAAGTCGCTAAAAACAAGAAAGAAACCGAAGAAAAACAGCACGAAAAGACTAAACCAAGTCCAGGTACTCCACTTTCGGGAGCTTAAGAGAACAGAATTCTTCAAACTGGCCTTCTCCTGAAATCCCCGGTGGATGCAAAGGTTCCGGGCCTCGGCGGACATCAATCCGCCTGAAACCGGAGGAATGCACACGCCAAACCGGGGACCGAAGTTTTCTGTGATTTTACGGAACATTGGGTTGGCCAGCTGTGCAATTACCCACGGACTGCCGAGGTCCTAATTTTTCCAATTTTCCTAACTGCCGCAAACTCCTGGGGGGCATCCGCTTCCATCTCCATAGTTCGAGGCAAACGCGTCGACATTTGCCCTATCGGCAGAAGAAACAACACCTCGGACAAAATTCACGAAGTTCCCTTCAAGCAATCACTCGAGAGTGGCTGGTCCCCCTTTCGACACCAGACGGCCCCGGACATGCATTTGATCGCAAATCCCGAGGGGAAACCTGGCTCAAGAAAGCAACCAAGTAACAGTCTAGGATTCAAGCCACCCGCTCAAACTTGCCTTCCCCCGTGGCGACCAACCAATTCGAACAACAGTTTAAAACAACCTTGGCGGTCATCGAGACGTTTTCGGCGGAGGAAACGTGCAAGCTTTCAATTGTTGCTCAACACAACAATCATTATACGTTCCGCCTCTTTGGAATTCCTTGGTGTACCAGTTTATGGGGTCAGCGATGGTGGACGTGATACCCTCTCCGGTGGGGGAAAAGCAAGGAGCTAGGTGAGTTGCCGGTTTACAAATCTCGGTAGATACCTCGGTTTGCGGAACATCCCGGCTGGGGAAGATCAGCCCTGAGCATGGCCGGCTGAGGCTCTACCGGGCCGAAAGTTGCGCGCTTGGATCAGGATAGGGTTTCTCTTGTTGCCGGGAAAACAGGTGAGAACTTTGGGGACTGAGCAGCACTTCAAACGATCGGAACTTGAGGATTTCCCAAAGAAGAGGTGCAAATAGTAGGCAACTCGGTGGGGAAGGGCAAATCTGAACGAGTCACACCAGCTAATGGCAGGTGCTGGAGAGAAGGCGGTTCGGAACCCCTGAATAGTCGGTCAATAGGGAGTATGGGATAGCCAACAACCCCACTACATACGTACCCTCACAAGATTGGAAATTGGTCAACAAATTGGACCGACGTCTTTCACGGGATGAATTTCTCCAGGCTTTCCTTCGGTAGGTCTTTTGGAAAAGTGGATTTGTCCGAAGACGGGTTACCGAACTGAATAACTCGAGCGATTTGTCCCTCCGGAACCCAATCCAAGCTGGGAGGCATGCGGGAAAGGATCTGCAGCTACCTGCTCCCGGAACTTCTTCTCTTCGGTTGGGGATTTCCACCAACGGGCGAAGCGATCGCAGGAAAACTTGGGCACAGCGGGGACCACCGCGGACCAGGGTTTACTGCTTTGACACCCACCTGCACCAAACCCCATCACTAACCCGAGCAAAGCGGCACCAATCCAGCATACACTTCGTCCCGGAAAGGCCATCACTTGCCTCCCCAAGTGGCAAACTTCTCCCACATAGCCATCCGCACAGGAGACCAAAACTACGGGGTGAACTCCACTGTTACCCGTCCGAGCCTCGTCCAGGGGTTCTCCTACCGTCTACCCCGACAAGCTCATAAAACGCGAGGGTGAATAACAAAACCGACGTGAGTTCTTCCGGTTTGTCTATCTGGGTGCAGACCTACTTGTCCATCTGGCGGCAGACCTGCTTCGGTCTGTGGGTGGCACCGGCAGATTAATTCTGGAGCGAAAAGCTTAGCTGCACGTAGGAAAAAGCTGGGCATCTCACATGACGAAAATGGAATGATGCCTGGAAAAGGAGGGGGGAAAAGAGATTTTTTTCGATGTCCCACCATCAAACCGTGGCAATTCCCTCCGGAAGCTTAACCAAGGCCTTTTAAGGCGTTACTCGTTTAAGTTTCATGAAGTCCTGAATGGTTTTAGGAGAATCACCTGTTTCCTTTCTTGCAAAGAGCCTATTCCACAACGAAGTTTTAGCCCCCGATTTGCTGGGAGACTTCGAGTCGAAGGGGGACTGGCTGGCCGACTTACCTCCGAAAAGCCCGGGGCCTCCCCGAAAACCGGTCCCAGCACAGCCATTAAGTATCAAAACCACAATTCCGGCCCCGGCCAAAAACAGACCACGCCGGGTCAACCTCTCACCAGAATGGAATCGCTTCCCTTCCTCCATACTTACTCGCTTCTGCCCTGACCTAACTGAAACTGTTGACCACATTACCGTAACCAATTCCCAACCACCCGACAAATCGAATGACGGCTTAAAACTGAAAGGGCGAACTTGCGCGCGGTGGTTTTCGTGTCGATTTATGGATCCAGCCCCTAACCCTCGATCAGATGAAGTGGAAACTCACCCCACCAGCCCGTGCATATCACCGGATGTTTGACCGAGATTCAAGAAGTTTGACCGAGATACAACAAGAGATTACCCCGCCCAAGTTCCACTTTTTCTCTTAATCGCTCCAATGTCCTGCCCTGTCTCCTACACTCCCGGGAAAGTTATGGAAAAGCCTGGGGACAGCTCTGATCTGGTCGCCTTACATATCCACCCCCAAATCCCCTACGGCCCCATCGTGAAGTAGACTGGGCCGACAGATCTCCTAAGTCGCCTCGGCCAGCCTTCGTGGAAAAGTCCATCCACCCAGATTCCCCATACTTCCTAGATTGACAGACTACTAGGGTTGAGGCAGCAAAGAGAATTTCTCCGACAAAGATGTGCTCCCTAAATGACCTCCGTAGTAACATTGCCCAGCTTTGCTACGAGAAACCGCCGGTTGCACTGGGAGAATCACCCCCTCCACGTTGACTTGCGTTTACGCTCTCACTTGAGCGAAGGGCTTTTAACGATTCGGATGAAAAACCCGGGACTCTCTAGGCCAGCGGCATCACCCTTTCCCAATAGGAAATGGGATAAGATCGGGGAATCAGCTCACCCAAGCTATCCCTGAACGGACTATACCGTCAGCTTAATACATTGGCCAAAGTCGGCTTTCCGAGTAAAGACGAATTCTTGGGGAGGCCATTTTCCATCTACTTGTGAAGGACTTCCGCTTCCCCTAATTTCGAACCCTGGACTTGCGGAAGAATCCCACGGGCCCGGAGAAATCCGATTACTTGGTCGGCCAGTTCCTCAGGGGAATACCGGACAGGATCGAGGACAAGTTCCGGCCGTTCGGGCGGTTCATAAGGATCGTCGATTCCGGTGAATCCTTTCAGGAGCCCCGCCCTGGCCTTCTTATACAGGCCCTTCGGATCGCGGGACTCACAAACTTCTAGGGGAGCATTGAGAAAAACTTCAATAAAATCGCCCTCCTTCATCGACGCCCGAACCCGATCGCGATCGCGACGATAAGGGCTGATAAAAGCCGTGATGGCGATCACCCCCGCCTCGCAGAAAAGCTTCGCTACTGCCCCAATTCGGCGGATATTCTCTTCGCGGTCTTCGGGGGAAAATCCCAGTCCGAAACGTGCGGCAAAGGCCTCACCATGGATCGGGGCCAACATTTGAGGACTTGCGTTTAGTCCATGCCGAATGTTATCCCCGTCCAGCACAAAGCTATGACAACCGAGGGAATATAGCTTATGATCCAGAACATTGGCCAATGTACTCTTTCCGCTGCCACTAAGTCCCGTCAGCCAAATCACACAGCCCTTATGCCCGTGCAATTTCTCTCGGTCTTCGCGAGAGACGGCATGCTCGTGCCAATGGACGATAACCGGATCCGTCGAGTTTGACATCCCTTGGTTTCTCTCCCTCCTAAAAAGACAACTCTGACAATTCTCAAATTTTCTGAAAACTCTCTGAATACTCTCAAATCTCGATTCGTGTCAGCAACCCCGCAGCTCGGGAGAAGCTACAACCTCCCTTTTAGGGGCCCGCTCGATATCCCCCGCGTTAATTAACGCCACGGCGGAGTCCGCCCGCTCCTGCCTAACCGGGGTTCCCCTGCGGTCTATCCCCTCGAGGCCGCACCAGTAGTTCCAAGAAGGCTCACAATTGACGGCAGAGCCCGAGGGCCCGGCTACTCTGGCAAGAATCTTCGACCAAGGGCCGCCTAGGAGAGTTTCAAACCGGCCTTTGCAGGTTTGTCACATCAACCAAACAGGCAATGGGAAATGCCGGATCAGTCAAGCGACGGATGTCCCGGGCAATCTCAGCCCAGGAAAATTTGTCCGGCCCCAGTCCGAATGTTAGCACCCCCATGCTTGGAACTACTGGCTGGTCTAGTGTTGCATGTCTCCCGAACTCGCCTTCCCCCCGAAAACCGCACAGAGAGGGCACCATTGTCACCAATCGTGCCCCTCCCGGCCGGCCTACTCACTCCCTAGTCATGTTAAAGCACTCACCGTGAATTAACCTCGGGCATCCACGAGGTGGCCAACCACGAAGTCACATAGCGGACATCCAAGGTAGCGTTTTACCGCGGCTTTTCCCAACCAGAATGGCATCTAGGTGGCGATCCAAGGTTGAAAATCCCAGCGGACCAAACCCCGGTGGCCTTTTGCTCGAGCAAGCCCCAATTGCCCAACCCGGAACATTTCTTCGCCCTCAATACCCACCTCCCGAGATTCCTCCGTGGACGGCCGAACCTACTCGCCACATCATTGTCTCATCGAGTGCCGCGGACCGTTCGACCCAGCTCCGAGGCCCGGTCATTAAGCAGGGGAAACGAAATTCTCCATTTTCCAAATTCTCCAATCCATGGATGAAACTGCTCCGACCAAATGGCCGACAAAGACCCAACAATATATCCAATATTGACCAAACTAATCAATTATACCCACGGGCGGAATACTGTTTTGAAAGCCGCGACTGGACAATACCCTCCGGTTCGGGAGTTTCCGTTTCCCAAAGGGCCGCGATACCTTGCAGGCCCGTGGATCCCCGGCCTCCGGATGAGAACGAAGAAGGCAGGTGCATGGCGACACCTACCCAACCGACGTTTTTGCGAGCCGCTTAGTTCACCACAGACGTGTTGCTTTTTAACACCGGATGATGGGCTATCACCACCCAAATTACGTATAATCTACCTGGAAGCACGCCGGATTTGTCGCCCGAGCGGAGAATCTGTTACAATTACCTTTGGTGGGTACCCCACAGGCGGGGAATTCCGAAATGGGTTTGTTTCTGCTTGGCTTTACCGTGGGGGTCAGGTGGGCATCAAAACTAGGTTTTCTCCCGAATTCCCCGCTTTCTGGGGGAAAGGGTACGGGTTGTTTCATTCCAGGCCAAGGCTGCCAGAGAGCGTAGGCGGCAGCCGGGAGGAGATTTATGAGAGTATCGACGAAAGAGCTTTTCAAGCATTGTTACGGCAAGTATGCCATTGGGGCGTACAACATCAACAACTTAGAGCAGGCGGTTGGGCTGTTCCGGGGTAATCTCGGGAAGATCAAAAGTAATTCGGACCCGACGGACCCGGCCGTTAGTGCCCCCTTTATTCTTCAGATTTCGCGGGGGGCTCGCTCATATACGGACAAGCGGTTCTTAGAGGCCATTATCCGGGCTGCCGAAGAGGTTTTCCCCGAAGCGATTTTCGCCGTTCACTTGGATCATGGAACCGAAGAGGTCTGCTACGACTGTATCGATAGCGGCTTTTACACCTCCGTGATGATCGACGCCTCCCACGAACCATTTGAAAAGAACATCGAGATTACCCGACGGGTTGTCCAACGAGCCCACGAGAAAGGCATCGTCGTGGAGGCGGAGTTGGGCCAGTTAGGAGGTGTTGAGGAAGACGTCGTGGCAGACGTCAAATTAACCGATCCGGACCAGGCTGCGGAATTTGTCGAGCGAACTGGCTGCGATTCCTTGGCGGTGGCCATTGGCACATCCCACGGGGCCTTTAAATTCCAAGGGACCCAGGGGATTCGGTTCGACCGGCTGGAGGAAATTCAAAAACGACTCCCGCCAGGTTACCCCCTAGTATTGCATGGGGCAAGTTCTGTGCCTAAGGAGTTGGTGGACCGAATCAACGCAGCCGGCGGAGCTCTCAAAGAAACCAGTGGTGTGCCAGAGGACCACTATCTGAAGGCAGCCAAGCTGGGAGTTTGCAAAATCAACATCGACACCGACGGCCGGCTAGTGTGGTGTGCCGTTTACCGCGAGTCCTTCCGGGATAACCCGGCAGATTTCGACCCCCGAACCCCGGGCAAAATCTTCATGGGTGCTTACGCCGAGTACATCATTCACAAGAACAAGATGTTGGGTTCGGCCGGCCAGTTAGAAGAGGTCCGGAAATTCCTCCAGCAGGCCTAAAGGGGTTGTGACCTTCGGATTCTCAAGCAGTGCTCGGGCGGTGCCCTTGCCCACGAACCTCGCAGGGTGGGAAGCGGGAGCCAGTTCTGGCGGGTGGACGGTTCGGTGGTTTTGTCCGGTAAGGTAAGCCTCCGGTAGAGTCGGCGAGTTTATTTTCCCTGGCCGACGTGCCCGCAAAAAACGCACTATCTCTGCGGACAAAGCCCAGCAAAACACCGGGCCTGGGAGGCTGGGTACGTGCTGGCTCAAGCGGTATGAACCGGTCGCAAAAACGAAAATTTTTCGGACCGGCGAAGCGGTTCAATTGAGGCTATCTCTATTTGCCGCCCCTGAGCGAAATCACCCGTCAATTCAAAGGTCCGCGGATGGCACTGCCCTCTCTGGCCCATTAGAAACCGGGAAGTATCCGGTGCGGTGGGCAGAGGTGTCCGCCCGGATCCCCTGAGGGTGCCTATAACGCCCGGTAGCTAAACAAATGAACTTGTGGCAGGGGTTTAGGTCCCGGCCGAACCGGTCGGTCTTTCTGTTAACCTTTCGGGAATTCGGTGGATTATCCCGTCGGTTCTTTTTGGCACGAAAAGCTTTTTCGGTAGGAAAAGCTGCCTCTCAGTTGCCGGCCGTTTAAAAAGGCATCTCTTGGTCGGTCTCATCTCGGGGAAAACCGTCTGACAGTACGATCCCGACAAATAAGGATGTCCACTCCAATGGTCTGGCTGTGACCTTCGAAGGGCTTGTCCAATTCGAGAAAGCCCCCGCAAGGTGTGTCTACGTCCGAGTTTGCCTGCCGAAACGAGGTTGAGGCACGTCAAGCGTGATAAGCCTCCGCGGAAGAATTCCCGACTCCGGGGCAAGAAGGCCAAAATTCCGCGGACCTGTAATCGGGGAGCAGGTTGGTATCTCGCGAGGGCATTGCCGGGCAATTCTTTATCCCCGAAGTAGCAAACGAATTCCAAAGGGAAGTGTAATTCCCCCAGGTTTTTTCACGAGCCGGTGGAATCGCTGGTTTCCCGAAAGTAAGCTGATTCGCTAGGAGTTTACCTGGGTCGGTCTTACCCCTCGAATTTCCAGGCCCGGCCCGGCGACCATTCGTGGTCATCCGTGAGGTTAAGCCGATTAGTAACCCGCGGCAGGTGAACGCTCGCCAGAGCTGAAAACCCGCCAAATTTGAAAAGCGGCTAGTTCCGAAGGGATGTGGTCTGCGGCAACGTGCTGGAAGGCTAAAAGGTTGATGGCACCGAACCCACAAAGGAGAGAAGACATGAGCAAAAAAGCAAGAGTACAGATTAGATCGTTCCAGGGGTTTGCGTGCATAATTTGCACGATGCTTACCCTGACCGGTGCAGGTGGCCTTTTAGGAGAGGTGTTCGGCCAAGTGCCGGAACGGGGCGGCAAAAAGAAGATTTACATCGTCACAGACCTCGAGGGGGTGACCGGTGTCTACCAGTTTGTCCAGACTCGTGAGCCGGGGCCACTTAATGAAAAAGCCAAAGAGTTTTTCATGGGTGACCTTGCTGCAGTTATTAAAGGCCTGAGGGATGGCGGGGCCGACGAAATTTGGGTCTTAGATGGACATGGTTCCGGAGCCGTGCTCCCCGAATTGATGGTTCCAGGTGCGGTGTATATTGTGGGGCGGCCACGCCCGGTCCTATATGGATTAGATGAAACGTTCGCCGGATTGGTCCAGTTCGGAGCTCATGCCATGAACGGCACCCCCGACGGTGTACTCGCCCATACCCAATCCTCCCGGACTGAAAATCGATATTGGTACAACGGGGTGGAATCGGGGGAATTGGCTCAGGTGGCAGCCTATGCGGGGTATTTTAACGTGCCCACCATCATGGTGACCGGCGACGAGGCCGCCTGCCGAGAGGCTCGCACATTCTTCGGAGAACACATCGTCACAGTGGCCGTGAAAAAGGGAATCAGCCGGGAGGCAGCCGTCCTTTATCCATTCGAGGAGACCCGAAAAGCCCTTTATGAGGGAGCAAAAAAGGCCATGGAGGTTATCCCCCTTTGCAAGCCCTATAAGCTGCAAACCCCGATTCAGGCCCGTAAGGAGTGGCTGGTTTTCGATACCCCCGATGGTAAGCCTCGGCTTATGACTAAGGAGGGGGTGATTGACTCCGTGCTGAAAATCTTTGAATTCTGAACTAACGGTGACCTTTTCAAGCAAACCCCACAACTCTCCCGATCCTTCCGAAAGGCACTTTCCCACGGAATTTTTTAGTTCCGGGAGGAATGGCTCGATTTACGAATCAGTGCCGGGCAAAATGGGAGGTTCCCTACTTACCTGTTCGAAAAGAATCGCGATAATTGTTCCAAGGACATCACAAAATCAGAAAATAGAAGAGGAGGATCCTTGCAGAACGCTTTTCCGAAGATATGATCTAGAAGGTTCAAGCGAGGGATCTTGCCGGAACTTTTCGCGGCAAGAGAGGGTTTCCTGCAGAGGGATACACGGTAAGGGGAAGGTTCGTTTTTATTTTGGTGGGCTGAAGGGAAGAAGCAGGGAGAAATACGGGGAGGTATGAGAGCCAGGGGTGCAGCCGGATTTCTCCGTGGCACCTTGAGGCTCCAAACTTCGCAGGTCTCGCAAGGGGGGCTATCCCAAGGGGAAGATTACGGGTTTGTGGTTTGCACCAATCGAAGTTACTCGAACATCGAACGGATTTCTGGGTACGAGGACTGCCAATGAAGCCTATCGTGACGTTAGTTGTCAGAAGTGGAAAGTTCGCCGGTCAGCAGCTACAGTTGAACCGGGACGAATTTCTTATCGGTCGCGGAGAGCAATGTCATTTACGACCCCGCAATGAAGCGGTCAGCCGGCAGCATTGTGGCATTTTCATCCAGCCGGGACGGGTGATGCTTAAAGACTTCGATAGTAAAAACGGGACGTTCGTAAACGGCCGACGGGTGGTCGGGGAGATCGAACTTCATGATGGAGACCTTCTCCAAGTGGCCGATCTAGCTTTTGAAGTTCGCCTTGCCATCCCTGCCGACGCCAAAGCATCCACCCAGAAAGCGGCGGCCGCTTCTGTGCAAACTACCGCTGGCTCGGGAGCATCCACCCCTGAAAAAGCCGGGTCTTTAGAAGAGGTCGACCTTTTAGCCATTCTCGGCCCGCCCGAATTGGGCAGCTCTCCTACTCGAGCCTTTAACCCCACCGGAAGTTCCTCACCCCAAACTTTTGAGGACACGGTTATAGGCCAGGCCCATGTAGACACCGTTACCAATGCCCCGGCTTTAGGAAGCTCGCCCGGCTCTTCGGCAGAACAATCGCCAGAGACTCCAAAAGTGGTCGGGGTTGCAAAGGACCGTTGGAAACCGAAGTATGCGAACCCGCGAGAAGCGGCTGCTGATGCCCTGCGAAAGTTTTTCGGCAGATCTTAGCAAATAATCGGGGCCAAGGGGCTGGCTTCAAATTACGAGAACGCTTTCTATTTACGGGGGGACAATTTCTCGCATGGTGCTGTGCCCCCCTGAGGGGTCCTGGAAATCTTTCCCTTTTGGTATATGCGAAAGGGGCAGTAACCGGCGAAATGGTTGTGCTCAAAAAGGTGGGTTTGATCTCATTGCGGGGGAAAGCTTTAACCAAGCGGGAACGGATCAGGCCTATGGTATTCGAAAGCCCGACATGAATCACCGGTAAGTTTTAACCAATCAGCGGGGCAGCGATAAGTTTCAACCAATCAGCGGGGCGGTGATTTGAAGACACCCTCGAAATAGCCACGCCTCAGGCCCCTCGGGCACCGGTGGGGATCAGATTCCGCAAAGAAAGGTTATCACCGCTTAATTGATGCAGTATATCCGTAACCATTGTGAGCGGAGGCATCAAAGGAAAATTTCGGCCGCGGAAAACTCCGCTCGGAAATCACACTCCTAGGCCGGAAAGGGTCGGCAAGCTTGGTCCTTCGGAAAAAATGCTCGGAGTAAATCATGTCTCCCTCTGAATCCCGAAAGAAATCGGCTGCCCTCCTCGGTTTGGCCTTCGATGGGGAAGAAGGGCATACCAGGATCACCCGGGGCAAAAACTTCTTGCTATGGGGCGGGAGCCAGGAAACACACTCTTTCATGCAAGAGACGGCAATCAAAATTAACGAAACCTTGGATCGCAAGGGAAAACGGCTGGAAGATTGTTCGATCCGCGAACTTCGTGATATTTGTCGAGAGGTGATCGAATCTATAGGTGGTCCTCCATCGAAGTGAAGTCTCTTTAGTTGAATCCCCGAACCGCTTTTGACGTTCGGCTTCAAGTTGGCCATATTCCGAAGCGACCGAGCCCCCAAGCAAGTTACCCCTCAAAAAACACTCAGGAAAGTTGCCCGCAGTCAATGCTTCTTGTCCAGCCTTAGCCCCACACGAGAGAGTCCTCCTAGAATCAGCGGCAGTTCAGCAGATCTCAAGCAAGCTTTTAACCCGGCCCGGTCTCTTCGAGTCTTAGCTTTGCCCGGCGAGAAAATATCCTTATCCCTCCTAAGAGGCAGGACATTTTGCATCTACTGAAAGTTTGAAGCCTTCGAATGAGAGTTTTAAGCCCTCGAACAAAGTTTATCCTTCCAAGTGGGTGAAACCTCCTCCGCCATATCGAAACTGCTGTACCCCATCACCAAAAAAGTCCCAATTCGGCGAACACTGATTCGGCACTTAGGTACCTTCGGATTTCTAATAGAAAGGGTTATAACCCGAGCTGTTCCGGAAAGGCTACCTCCCAGATCGTCCGGGAGATGCTCGTTTACGAACAGCTGTCGGTCGGGGGTTTTGGAACACGTGTCCAATGGACTCAGTCACGATCTCACCCGGCGTCGGTACCAATCATTTCAACAAGCTATTGCCCCGAATCAGGGGTTGCCCCGAGGTCTGGGTGTATGCGAGGCATCCCTTCCTCAGCACAGGTTGCAGAGAGGATACCGTTTCGGATTTCTGCTTTGGCAAATCACACTAACACAGGGTTACAATTTGGGGGAGATCAATGCAAAGTTGGGTGTGTTTACTGCCCGTTGTTACGCTCTGGCACACCCAGCGGCAAGGCATAGGTACACCGGAGGGTTCATGGACGGGTTCGATCCTAATCTCTTTCCAACGAACCCCTTTTGAAAAATTGGGAGCACAGTGGCATGGCCAGCTCGAAAAAGTCAACCTGGAGGTGGGTGGCTTGTTTCCTCGTTGCCCTAGCTTTTGGCTCGTTTGGAAATTTCGGCCACACCGCGGCAGATGACTCGAAATCCCCCCTCCTGCTCGATCAACTTTGGCAAAAGTATCGAGTTCGCTGGCAAGACCCCGAAATCAACAATTGCATCGAGGAAGGTATCGAAAAACATCGAAAGCAGGAAATAGTCATCAAAGTCGTTGATGCGGAAGGTAAACCGATTCCTGAAGTTCACCTAGAAGTGGCTCAGAAAAGCCACGAGTTTCTCTTTGGATGTAATGCGTTCGTGCTCGGCCAACTCGGGTCGCAAGAAAGAAACGAGCGGTACGAGGCTGCCTTTGCCCACCTATTTAATTTCGCAACAGTGCCATTTTATTGGGCTGGGACGGAACCTACACAGGGGGAGTTGCGGTATGCGGAAGGCTGCCGGGAGATCTGGCGACGTCCTCCACCAGACCGGTACCTTCCCTGGGCCGAAAAGTACGGGATAACCCTGAAGGGACATCCGTTGGTGTGGCACGCCCATAACCCTCAGTGGTTGCCCAAAGACCCCGAGGCTTTAAAAGCTCTCTACCGGAAACGGTTCCGGGAAATTGCCGAACGGTACGCAGGCAAGATCAAAGTGTGGGACGTAGTCAACGAATCCTTGGTATGTCCGCGAACCTTTCCGCTTTTTACGGAAGACCGCGAGTATGTGCTCTGGGCTTTCCAGGAGGTTGCTCCTCTCTTCCCTCCGGATACAGTCCTCATGATCAACGAAGTGACTCAGTTTAATACTCCTCCCCAAGTTCTGCGTTACCGCGACCAAATACGTCACCTTCTGGCTGCCGGTGCCGCTATCCGCGGAATCGGTCTTCAATTCCACTTTTTTAGTCGTCAAAGCTTGGAGCGATATATCGCTTCGGAGAACTCCGATCCGGGCAGATTACTCCAGGGTTATCAAATCCTGTCTGAACTTGGTTTGCCGCTTTTCATCACCGAGATCACAATTCCCTCGGCTGGCGATAGAGGGGAGGAGATTCAAGCGGAAATTGTACGGAATTTGTATCGCTTGTGGTTTAGTGTGCCCCCCATGGCCGGTATTACCTGGTGGAACCTCGCCGATGGTACGGCGGTTGAAGGGGAGAATGAAGCTCGCGGGGGCCTCTTAAAGGAAAATCTCGAACCGAAGCCGGCCTACCGAGAGTTGGAGCGGCTCATCCACCACGAATGGAAAACCCGGGCCGAAGGAAAGACGGATCACACGGGAACATATCACCTTCGTGGTTTTTGTGGGGAGTACACAGTTCGAGCTGTCCGAGGAAATACTTCGCTTGTCAGGACATTCACCGTTAGTCGCCATGCACCCGCGAAACTCGAAATATTGTGGGAAAACTCCGCACAATGCGAGGGGAAAGATTGATTGGGCGAAAAAAGTGCTTTCTTCAAATATGCTCTCATTGGCTTCGATACCACGGCAATGGGAATCCGCCCTCAATTCCGAAGAATTGCCCTACATTTTCCCGCCAGTTTTGTATTCGCCAAAAACGGCAGAGAGGACCTCAAATTTACCGTACAGACCGTAGAGGGAGTTCCGGGAGCAGTTTGAACAACTAAAAACCTATCTGGGGGCAAAACGTTGCTTTTGCTTCCTTCTGGAAAAAGCCGGCCCCGCGAGAACCCACCTGGGCTGGCTGTCACGACTTCCCGGCCCCGTCCCGATCGTACTATGCGAGCGAAAGTCTGCCGATTGGCTCTTCCCCAAATGTCTTCAGGGTACCGGAATCGAACGTAGAGAAAACCGGTTCAAATGTTGAGGGCCGGAAGTCCAGGAGGCCTCACTGCTGCCGTTGGGTTAGGCTCTTGCACCAGGAGGAAAAAATCGTATGATCTTCGCAAGGGTGAGGCCCACCCGCAGCGGGCTCGTTCGTTCCTGGGAAGCCTGCATGGGCCGTCCGGGTCGCAAGGCTTTCATGGGATAGTTTTTAGCCAAGGGAAAACGCCGACTTTCCGATCACAAAACGGAGAAGGAAAATGCGTTTGGTTTGGCTTGTAAAAGAGTCGCTCTTAGCTTGTGAATCGCGTATACCTAGAAGTCAAGTATGGTGGTTGTGGATTTCGGCAGTGTGTACAGTTTGGATAGCAGGTGGAGCAGGCCAACTCAGTGCTGCTAAACTTCCGCCAACCCGGGTGGAGCTTGCGTTCAAACCGCCTGTTCAAGGTTTTGAAGTGGGCGAAGTGGAGCTCCTACCCGGCCCGTTCCGGCATGCTCAGGACCTGGACGCCGCTTATCTTCTGCAGTTGGAACCCGACCGACTTTTGCACAACTTCCGCAAGTTTGCAGGACTTGAACCAAAAGCTCCGATATACGGCGGTTGGGAAAAGATGGGGGTGGCGGGCCACTCGTTGGGGCACTATCTTTCGGCCTCTGCTCGAATGTACAGAGCTTCCCAGGACGTCAGGTTCCTCGAACGAGTCAACTATGTCGTTAGCGAGCTTGCGGTATGTCAGCAAGCAATCGGAACCGGCTACGTGGCAGGAATCCCCGAAGGCCAACGAGTCTTCGCGGAAATAGCCGCCGGACATATTCAGGCCGAAGGATTCTCTCTCAATGGCGTTTGGGTACCTTGGTACACCATGCACAAACTCTTCGCCGGACTTCTTGATGCATATCTTTACTGCGGTAACAGTCAAGCCCTGGAAATAGCAACCAAGTTGGCTGACTGGGTGGCCGAAATTACCAAAAATCTATCTGAGGATCAGTGGCAACGAATGCTTAATTGCGAACACGGAGGGATGAATGAATCCTTGGCCCTTTTGTACCTTTATACGGGAAACGAAAAGTATCTCGATTTAGCCAAAAAGTTTTACCATCGTCGGGTACTTGATTTTCTTGCCCGGCAGGAAGATCGGCTGGCTGGCTTGCATGCCAATACCCAAATTCCCAAGGTTATCGGCGTGGCCCGGTTGTACGAAATTACTGGCGAAGAACGCTTCCGCATCATTGCACAATTCTTCTGGGATATAGTCGTGCAAAATCACACGTACGTCAACGGAGGGAATAGTTCCGGCGAATACTTTGGACCACCAGGCCAACTCTCCAACCGCTTGGTAGATACTACAGAAACTTGTAACACGTACAACATGTTAAAGCTCACACGAATACTTTTCACATGGTTTCCCCATGCCCGGTACGCAGACTACATGGAACGAGCTCTTTGGAATCACATCTTGGCCCATCAGCATCCTCGGACAGGAATGTTCGTCTACAAGGGATTTCTCGACCTTGGTGCACGGAAACACTACAGTACTCCGTTCGATTCCTTCTGGTGCTGTGTGGGAACGGGAATGGAAAACCATGCTCGCTATGGAGAATACATTTACTTCCGCGATTCAGAGGGAATATTCGTCAACCTATTTGTAGCCTCTCGATTGCAGTGGAAAGATAAGGCACTTGTTTTAGAGCAACACACACGATTTCCCGAAGAACCGGTGAGTCGGCTCGTCTTTCGGCTACAGGCACCGGCCGACTTTGCCGTACGCATCCGACATCCTTGGTGGGCTCGGGACGGCATTCACATAACGGTTAACGGTCAAAAAATCACCGATTCTTCTACACCAGGGAGCTTCGTCACAATCCGGCGGACTTGGAGCGAAGGTGACGAAGTGACAATCGAACTTCCCATGCGGGTTTACTGCGAAAGCATGCCGGATAATCCGCGGATGATTGCTTTCCTGTATGGGCCCCTTGTGCTATGTGCTCCCCTCGAAAACAACGAGGAAATTCCAGTAATCGTTTCCGATGGAGACCCCGTCGAAAAAGTGCGTGCTGGAGTAGATTATCCCTTGCGGTTCAAAACCGAGGGGTTGGCCCAGCCACGCGATTTGGAATTGATCCCGATTCACCTCATGCACGACAAAAGATACAACGTCTATTGGGAATGGTTGACCCCGGAGCAGTGGGCAGCCCGCAAAGAAGCACAGGCTCGAGAGCAGAAGCTAAGGTCCCTTCTTAACTCCCTGGTAATAGACGAGGTCGAGATCGGCCAAGCTCAGTCGGAGTCCGCACACAGCCTAGCCGGCGAACGAACGCAGTCCGGTGTCTTCTCCGGTAAAGCTTGGCGTCATGCTCTGGGTGGAGGTTGGTTTTCTTGGACCCTCCGTGTCGACCCGGACCATCCCGTAGCACTTTGGTGTACCTACTGGGGAAGTGATGTGGGAGGCAGGGAGTTCGACATTTTGGTCGACGGAGAAAAGATTGCGTTCCAACAGCTTCAGAATAATGCCCCCGGTAAGTTTTTTGACCAGCTTTATTTCATACCTGAGGCATTCACCAAGGGCAAGGACCGAATCACAGTTCGATTCCAAGCCCATCCAGGCCGGATCGCCGGAGGAGTCTTCGGCTGTCGGACAGTTCGCTGCACGCCGGAGCTCCGTTCCCTCTGGCCCTCCAACTGACCCGCACTACCCGTAGATGTGCGATCCTCTCCCCCGCCGTGCCAACACCATTTCCCCGGTTATTTCTAGGGTTCAACCTAAGGCACAAAGGGTGGTAGTCGATAGTATCCGGGAATCGGCCTTTCCCGAAGCCGGGGAAAGACAACGGATCCTCGCTGGGGCAAAAACTTCGTTCCCTGCCGAATGCGAATGAGTAACCCCGCATCAGGTTGAATCGAGGGCAGGATCGGTCCTCCGGTCTCCGTTTTATGGACCATTCTTCGATTTATGGACTATTCTTGCTCTTGGGGGAATTTCCCGAGCTTCTTCGGGATATCGACCCTGCGGGAGCAAATGCGATCCCGGCCACGATAAGCGAGAGGACAGCCACCACGATGGAAATCCGTTGCCAAGCCTTTTGACGTTGAGCGAATTCCAGGTCGATACAAAGAACCCCCTTCTTGCCCGGGATCAAAATCTTTTGGTCAGCAAGGATCGCCTGTGAAAGGTCGTAGTTGGCAACCGAGACAGAGGGAGAATTCACCAGGGTAATTTTTCTGCCCCGCTGGCCCCGCGGCATGTGAACCACCGTAAGTCCCTGATTATTTGGACCCGCAATCACGTGCCATTCGCCATTCCGCGTTACTAGGCGGCGGGTGGATTTCATCTGGCTCGGTTGACGGGTCAAATCCACTTCCCACTGCCATCCCTCGGAAGTTCGCCGACCTCGGAATACATGCTCTCGATTCCACGCCGCCAACTCCTGGCCCTCTACGACGATGCGTTCAACATTGGTCATGGGGGTTTCCCCAAGGTTTCCCTGGGGGCACCGCCCATGGATTTCCTTCAATGTCACACTTTCATCGAAATGGCCCAACTCATAGACACAAATTCCTCCCGGGGTGGCAAAAATCAGTTCACGTCCCATCAGGACAGCATCGCGAAGATCATCCCATGCAAACCTCCCACGACTCATTAAGGAATAATGGGAGTGCGGAGCACAAGCACCGAACTGCAGATTGGGAGGTTGAGTAGGGTGAAGCTGAACGTAGATACCGTCCGGAGGCTGCACCCAAGTCCAAAATTCGGGGGCTGGAGTGTCTTTGCGATAGGCAGCCTCAAACGCAGGGTCGGCTATTTCAGAAGGTACTTCCCGCCACTGCCCAAATCCCTTTCCATCCCGTGGGCTCACATATTCGTAGGTTTGCTTTTGACTAGTTCTTGCATACAAGATGCCCCTCTGTGAACCATTTAACGGAGCCGAGCAAATTTCGCGAAGATCTGGTAGCCTTCGATCCTCGCTAAGCCCAAAACATTGGGCGAAGACTCGCTCGATTCGACGATTTTCCGGCAG
>Ga0071330_1060398_pt1 | contig 26358 bp, 25 predicted proteins | sample GBScel77sediment_FD_63802 | JGI IMG/M metagenome (GOLD analysis project Ga0071330, IMG submission 63802) | Hot spring sediment microbial communities from Great Boiling Spring, Nevada - Cellulolytic enrichment Sediment 77C v2 (version 2) | ecosystem: Environmental > Aquatic > Thermal springs >...
AGAAAAGCTTTGTTATCAAGGTCAGTTTCCAGTAATCAATTGGTACTAATAATTTAATGTACCAATTGAGATATGAAGTTTTAAGTGATTTGATAATCATATTATACGAGGAGAGGGTAGAATTAATGAAAATAATAGAAGTGGATAATGTCACTGTTAAAACAAAAGAAAAGATGATTTTAGACAAAATTTCTTTCACAATTAGAGAAGGTGAAATAGTAGGACTGATAGGTCCAAATGGTGCAGGAAAATCAACAACATTAAAGGTTTTATTTGGTCTTGTTATTCCGTCAAATGGGAGTGTAAAAATAAATGGATTTGATGTTTTAGAAAATCCTGAAAAGGCATTAAAAGATGTAGAGGGTATTGTAGAAAATCCTAAATTTTATGAAAACCAAACAGGGCTTGATAATTTAAATTCTTTTGGTATATTGAATGGTACAACAACAAACGAAATTAAGAAAACAGCACATTTTTGGGGGCTTGACGAAAAAGTATTGAAGAGGAAAGTAAAGAAATATTCTTCTGGTATGTTGCAAAAATTAGCATTAACAAAAGTTTTTAGCTCTAACCCTAAATTAATTATACTTGACGAGCCTACTAATGCACTTGACCCAACTTCCAAAATTAAATTTGCACAAAAAGTGAAAGAAATTAATGAATTTCAAAAAACCACTTTTTTAATATCATCACATTTATTAGATGAAGTAGAGGAAATATGTCACAAGTTTATCTTTATAAAAGAAGGCAAAATTGTATTAGATATAGCTAAAAATGAGCTTACTGATAACAATATTTATATTTTAACATTAGACAAAACATTTAAAAAAGATGAAATCAGTACACCTATAATTTTGAAATATTTAATTGAAAGTGAAGAAAATCAATTAAAATTTAAAATTGATTCTCAGGAGGATTTGAATTTTATTATTAAAAAATTAATTGAAGATGGATATTTAATAAAAGAAGTAAAACAAAACAAAAAAGATCTAATAGAAATTTATAAAGAACTTTTTTATATATGATTCTGGTGTAAAAAGCTTTTTTCTTTATGAAGAAGTATAAATATAAAATTAGATATGATTAGAATCAAAGGAGCAAAAATTACGACAAATGGGGTGTTGCACTTGTTTAGAGAAAATAACAACCATCTCCAACAATCATTATTTGAAAGTGTTAACTTCATGGATTCAAGGATAAAGGCTAAAATAGAAAAATCATGGGCACCCATATTTTATAAATACGTGTTCTGCAACATCGATGAAAAACTCTTTTCAGTTTTATATAGTGATACAGGAAGGGCTAACTTCCCGGTTAACATACTTCTTTCCTTGGAATACATAAAACACCTTAAAAACTACTCTGATGATGAACTTATCGAAAACTTCAACTTCAATTACCTGATAAATTATGCTGTAGGAATAAGGACATAAGTAAGCATGAACCTTTTAGAGAAAACCTTGTATAACTTTAGAACAAGGATATACCAATACCTTATAAAACATCCTGATGAGGTAGAGGATATTTTAGAAGCTATCAGGATTTTCACATAGTATTGAGTGAAGATTTAAATTTTGGTTAGCTCTTTGAGAAAATAAAAGTATTAAATCTTTTTTATGTTTGCATCTTGACATCTAAACACATGTTTGATATCTTTAATGTAGAACATTTTATCGGAGAGAATAAATATTTTATGAGAACAAAAGTTGTTATAAGAAATAAGTTTCGTTTTGGCATTGCATTGCTTCTTTTAATGATATTTATTGTAACGGCTCTGATAATTTCGATTGGAGAAGGGAAGGGAATTGATAGAGAAAAAAATCTAAATTGGATATTTGTAAAAGTAAAAGAGGGAGATTCGCTGTGGACAATTTCAAGGAACTTTGTTGACCAGACTGTAGATATTCGCGATTATATTTATTTTATAAGGAGAGTAAATAATTTAGAAAATGCAATTGTTTATCCAGGACAAGTATTAAAATTTGTGGATGTAAAGACATACAAACTTTTGTGCACAGAATAAAACCCCCTTGTCAGGAGCTTAAATATCTTGGTTTTCTCCTGAGAGGGGGTTTTTTTCAAAGGCTTTTTTGATGTCATCATCGTTTACATGAGTATAAATCTCTGTTGTGGAGATACTTTGATGACCCAAAATAGTCTGAAGAGACCTTATATCAACTTTGCCATGCCTGTACATAAGTGTTGCTGCTGTGTGACGTAGCTTGTGGGCAGAGATCTTTTTCTGATTTATACCTGCCATTTTTACATACTTTTCAACAATGTATTGAACAGTTCTTCTGCTGATTCTTTTCTTCCTTTCACTCAAAAAAAGAGCATTCTTGTCTTTTACACCTTCTGTAGGGCGGACTTTCAAATAATTTTCAATAGCTTCTTTACATGCTTTGTTTAGGTATATTATTCTTTCTTTATTGCCTTTACCAACAATCCTCAGCATATCATCTTTTATATCCGAAAGGTTTATATTCACAAGCTCTGAAAGACGCAATCCGCAATTTAGAAAAAGAGTAATTATTGCAAAGTCCCTTTCTTTATTTTCACCATCAATAGCAGAAAGTAGCTTTTTGCTTTCCTCAAGTGTAAGATACCTTGGATTTCTTTTTCCAAGTTTTGGCGATTCTAAATCTTTTGCAGGGTTATCAGAAATAAGTTTGGCTTTGCTGTAAAGGTATTTAAAAAAACTTCTAATTGATGCAACTTTTCGGGCTCTTGCATAGGGACCGTTGTTAAAACGTGTGGCAAGGAAAGAAAAATATTCATATAGATTGCTAAGAGTTATTGTTTTGAGTTTTTCAATTTCAAAGCTGCTAACATCAATATTTTCGAGGTCTTCAATCTTTTCGATTTGGCTGAGCATATTAAGTTCTTTTGCTTTTAGATATCTTAAAAAGTTTCTCAAGTCATAATAATATTCTTTGATTGTATTTGGGGATTTATTTTTGATTGTAATCATATAATTCAAAAAGTCTGCAACATAAGGCGGAATATCAGAAAAGTTCATTTTTCAATTCCCCTCATTGCACAAAATTTTTATTTTGTGCAATTTATATTTTCTTGAAATCTATTATACTCCTCTTCTTTTCATAATGTCAACCTTTTTGCTTTTTCTTTCTTACAACTCTCTGCGACTTTTTAAAATTCATAGGGTTTGCAAATTATTTCTTTAATTTTTGTCTCAAATATCGAAGCTGCGTGCGAAGGTCTTATAATTACAGCAGTATCTGCACCTTCAGATGTTCCACCAATTGCAATTACATCCTCACCATATGGTATTAGTCCTGCATCTAAAGCCATAACAGAAATTTCTACTGCAACCTTAACTCCTTGTCCCAGCATTCTAAGTGTATGTGCCATAATTTCAACCGGATACACTCCTCCAAATTTTTTTGATATTCCTCTTTCTGCCCCTGATAGAACATGTGTGCCTGTATAAACCTTAAACCCCATTGCTTTAAGCTCTTCAATAGTCTCTTGACTTATTTCCATTTTTCCAGGTTCAGAAAAACCATTTACATGAGTTACAACTACTACATTTTTTCTACAATCTCTGAGAAGTTTAGCTGTACTTCCACTACACGAAGCCACCACTATGTGATTGATATTTCTTTCGTTAGCAGTTTTCATTGCAAGCTCAATAGTTGTTTGAGTATTATGAGGACCAGCTAATTTGAAATACATTCCCTATCACTCCTTGTAGTACAATTTTTAAGTACTAAAACAAAATAATATTCTAATGTGTACAGAAGTTAATTGAATACTTGTATTCGATTCAAAGATATTTTATACTATAAACTATAAACTCAACCATTATTATAACACAAAAAATTTATTGAGAAGGAGAGTGAGATTAAAATGAAAAGAGTTTTGGTAAGCGTTGTTCTTTTGTTCTTTATTCTCTCTATACTTACAGTCCCTTTTGCTTCTTCTAAAAATGTTATAAAAATTGGAGTAGATTTGGAATTATCCGGTGCTGTTGCTCAATATGGTCAAAAGGAATTGGATGGAATAAAACTTGCTATCGATGAAATTAATAAAAAAGGTGGCATTAATGGTAAAAAGATAGAGCTTGTAGTTATGGATAATAAATCGGATAAAACTGAAGCTCAAAATGTTGCCTACAAGTTAGCTGTGAGACAAAATGTTCTTGCTATCTTGGGTCCTGCAACATCAGGTGCTACAAAGTCAGCTTCAATGGCAGCAACAAAATATAAAGTTCCATTAATATCTCCATCAGCGACTGACGATAGTGTTACAATTGACGAAAGAACAAACAGAGTAAAATCTTATGTATTTAGAACGTGTTTTAATGATTCGTTTCAGGGAAATGTTATGGCAAATTTTGCAATAAAAACATTAAAAGCTAAAAAGGCTGCTATAATTTATGATGCAACATCAGATTATAGCAAAGGGCTTCTAAAGAATTTTAAAGCTGTATTTGAAAAAGGTGGAGGCAAAGTTATAGCGGAAGAAGCGTTTGGTAAAGGAGAACAGGATTTTAGCAGTATCCTCACAAAAATAAGAGATAAGAAACCTGACGTAATTTTTGCACCTGTTTATTATGATGAAGCTGGTCTTATTATAAAACAAGCAAGAGAACTTGGCATAAAAGCACCAATTCTTGGTGGCGATGGATTTGATGATCCAAAAGTTGTTGAGAAGGCAGGAAAGAAAAATGCTAATAACGTATTTTTCTCAGCTCATTATTCTTCACAGGACACTGACAAAAAGGTACAGAACTTTATTAAGAAATACAAAACAAAATATAATCAAGAACCTAATGCTTTTGCAGCTTTAGGATATGATCTTGGATATTTTATAGCTGATGCACTCAAAAGAGCTAATCTTAAATTTGACAGTGTAACAAAAGACAGAGAAAGACTCAAAATTGCTATTGAAAATACTAAGAATTTTGTTGGTGTGACAGGCGTTATAAACATTAATAAAATGCACAACGCAGAGAAATCTGCTGTAATTATAGAACTCAAAGATGGTATTCAAATGTTTAAGCAAAAACTAAATCCATAAAAAATATATTATAAGTGTTGTTTAGCTTACTTGGAAGGGGCTTTTTTAAATTATAATGCCCCTTCCCTTCTGTTATATTTAATGTTTTAAAGTTTTTGAAAGAGGTGAAGAGCGAATTGTCTACGTTAATTCAGCAGTTAATAAATGGAATAACACTTGGAAGTATATATGCTCTTATAAGTCTTGGTTATACAATGGTATATGGAATTATTAAGCTGATTAATTTTGCTCATGGAGACATATTTATGGTTGGTGCTTACATTGCATTTTTAAGTGTTACATACCTGAAACTTGGATTAATTCCTTCTCTGTTAATCTCTATGATTTTTTGTAGTGTTTTAGGAATTCTTATAGAAAAGTTTGCTTATAAACCTCTTAGGAACTCTCCGAGAATTGCTGCTCTGATAACTGCTATAGGTGTTTCGTTGCTTTTAGAAAACCTTATGCAAATTATAATGGGAGCTGATTCAAGAGTTTTTCCAAGACTTGTTGCTGAAAAAAATTATCATCTTTTCCAAGGTAGGATAGTAGTTAACAACAAACAGATCTACCTTTTAGTTATCACAGTGCTTTTAATGATAATCTTAAATTTTATTGTCAAAAAAACAAAAATAGGAAAAGCAATGAGAGCGGTATCTCAAGATATGGATGCTGCAAGACTAATGGGTATTAATGTTGATACTACAATTTCATACACATTTGCAATAGGTTCTGCTCTTGCTGCTGCAGCCGGTGTTTTAGTTGGACTTTATTACAATACTATAAATCCTCTTATGGGTGTTTTGCCTGGACTTAAAGCTTTTATAGCTGCTGTTTTTGGTGGTATCGGTATCATTCCAGGAGCGATGCTGGGTGGATTTTCACTTGGCATTATTGAAACTCTTGTAAGCGGATACGGGAGTTCTATGTATAAGGATGCAGTTGCATTTGCTCTTTTGATATTGATCTTAATTATAAAACCATCGGGACTGCTTGGAAAAAATATAAAAGAGAAGGTGTAGGGAAAGATGAAAAAAAGACTTCTGGTATATTCTGCATTTATAATTGTTTTGTATTTAATAATAACGCTTTTAATGAAGATTGGCATTATAGATGATTATATTAAACTAAACCTCTTTTTGATAATGTTGAATATTATCTTAGCAGTAAGTTTAAACTTAATAAACGGTATCACTGGCCAGTTTTCACTCGGGCATGCAGGATTTATGGCAATTGGAGCGTATACCACTGCAGTTTTGACAACACTTGAAAAACCTGTGCCTTTTTACCTTACTGTTTTGATTGGTGGTATTCTTGCAATGATATGTGGTCTTATAATTGGTCTTCCTGTGTTGCGACTGAGAGGTGACTATCTTGCTATTGCTACATTAGGGTTTGGAGAAATCATAAGAGTAATTATACAAAATATAGATTATTTAGGTGGTGCAAGTGGAATAAGTGATATACCACAAGGAATTGACTGGACTGGATATTTTGTTATTACAGTTTTAAGTGTAGTGGTTATACTGAATATTATCAATTCATCATTTGGCCGAGCGATGATTGCCATCAGAGAAGATGAGATAGCTGCAGAAGCTATGGGAATCAACACAACTTTATATAAAGTTCTGGCATTTATGATAGGTGCCTTTTTTGCAGGCGTTGCAGGCTCAATTTATTCTGGCTCTTTCGGGTTTATACAGCCAGATATGTTTAACTTCTTTAAATCAATTGACATATTAGTGATAGTTGTTTTGGGTGGACTTGGAAGCATATCAGGTTCAATTATCTCTGCTATAGTTTTAACAATAATTTCAGCTTTGTTACAAGATTATCCTGCAGTGAGAATGGTTTTATATTCTCTTATTTTGATCATAATTATGTTATTTAGACCTCAAGGGCTTATGGGGACAAAAGAAATAAGACTTTCAAAGCTGATACCAATTGGTGGTGAGAAAAATGCTTAGGATAAAAAATGTAACAGTCAATTTTGGAGGAATTGTGGCACTGAACAATGTTAATATTGATATTGAAAAAGGTGCAATAATCGGGCTAATCGGACCAAACGGTGCTGGTAAAACAACAGTATTTAATGTGATTTCAGGTATATATAACCCTAATACTGGCAGGATAGAATTTTCAAACTACGATATAACTTATAAAAAGACATACCAAGTTTCTGCGCTTGGAATTTCAAGAACATTTCAGAATATAAGGTTATTCAAAGAACTAAGTGTCCTTGATAATGTAAAGATTTCGTTTCACAAAAATGTTAAATATAATTTATTTGACGCGATATTAAGAACTCATCGATTTTTAAAAGAAGAAGAACAAGTTCAAAAAAAATCTGAAGAACTTTTAGAGATTTTTGGACTTTACGAAAAAAGATTTGAACTTGCTAAAAACCTACCCTATGGCGAACAAAGAAAGCTTGAAATTGTTCGTGCACTTGCAACATCACCAAAACTTCTTTTGTTAGACGAACCAGCAGCAGGAATGAATCCTCAAGAAACACAGGAGCTAAAGAACCTTATTAAATTTATAAAAGATAAATTTGATTTAACTATACTCTTGATTGAACATGACATGTCAGTTGTAATGGACATATGTGAAAAGATATATGTGCTTGATTACGGTGAAGTGATTGCGGTAGGGTCACCTGAAGAGGTCAAGAACAACCCTCGTGTGATAGAAGCATACCTTGGAGAGGGGGACTTAGAATTTGCTTAAGGTAAATGGAATAGATGTTTATTATGGAGCCATACAGGCGTTGTTTTCAGTCTCATTAGAAGTTCAAAAAGGTGAGATTGTTACATTAATTGGTGCAAACGGTGCAGGAAAGTCTACCCTGCTCAAAACAATCTCTGGTCTTATTAGACCTCGTACAGGTTCAATCTATTTTGAAGATATTGATATAACAAAAAAGTCATCTATGGAAATTGTAAAACTCGGAATTTCACACGTACCAGAAGGAAGACGTGTATTCCCAGAAATGACTGTTCTTGAAAACTTAGAGCTTGGTGCGTACTTGAGAAAGGACAAGCAAGGAATAAAAGAAGATTTGAAAAAGGTGTTTGAGAGATTTCCAAGATTATATGAAAGAAAGAATCAACTTGCTGGTACCCTCTCTGGTGGAGAGCAGCAGATGCTTGCAATTGGAAGAGCACTAATGTCAAGGCCAAAGCTTCTGCTTCTTGACGAGCCTTCAATGGGCTTAGCACCTATACTTGTAACTGAGATTTTTAAGATAATAAAAGAGATAAATTCACAAGGTACAACTATACTTTTAATTGAACAAAATGCCCACATGGCACTTTCAATTGCAGACAGGGCGTATGTAATAGAGACAGGCAAAATTGTTTTATCTGGGAATGCAAGGGAAATTGCAGCAAATCCTGAGGTTAAAAAAGCTTATTTAGGTGGTTGATTTTTGAAAAATATTAAAAATAAAAAATGCAGGGTTTTTTGTCTATCAATACTGTTTTCAAATGTCCCTGCATTTTTTATTTTTGGAAAAATAATTAATAAACTAAACTAAACTAAACTAAACTAAACTATAAACTTCTGGAGTTAGCAATTTCATTTATACTAATAGCTCTACTTGCTTTTTCTGCTTCCAGGTTTTACAATAGGTATACCTTCTTTACAAAGAGGGCACTCTTCAGGGTCAAAAGTTTCAATTTCAAGCGTAAGAAGAGTTTTCAAAGGATAGCCCAAATCAACTTTACCACCACTTCTATCCACAATGCCAGCAACTGCTACAACTTCACCTCTGTATTCTTTAACAATCTCAATTATCTCTCTTACAGACCCCCCTGTTGTTACAACATCTTCAACTACTAAAACTTTTTCTCCTTCTTCAATCTTAAATCCTCTTCTGAGCTTCATTATTCCATCTTCTCTTTCTGCAAAAATAGAACGGCATTTAAGCTGTCTTGCAAGTTCGTATGAAAGTGTTACTGCACCCAATGCTGGACCTATTACAACGTCGACCTGCACATCTTTAAAATATTGTGCAAGATCTCTGCAGATCATTTCTGATAAGTTCGGATATTGCAAAACTCTTGCGCATTGAAGATACTTTGCACTGTGTTTCCCAGAAGATAAAAGAAAATGTCCTTCCAAAAGCGCATCTGTGTCTTTGAACATTTGAATGTAAGTCTCTTTATTCATAACTTTCTCTCCTTTCAATTATAGTTAAATCTTGTTTTTCAATTCCTCTTTCTTTTAAAAACTGTTGCCACCAGTCTTGATATGCTATTGTGGAAAGCTCATTTCCAAGATGAGACCAATCGCCCTCAACAACAAGGTGGTATTTTCCATCTTTATACTCGATTATATTTATAGCAGTATTGTCCTGCCAAAAAATCTCGTTTAGTTTCTCAAATTCACATCCCTTTATATATGTTAAAAGAGCTCTAATTAGAGTTCCATGAGTTACAATACATATTGTTTTTCCAATATTTGATTTTACAATGTCTTCAAAAGCAGATTTTGCTCTCACATAAAGTTCGTACATACTTTCGCCATTTGGCATACAATGCTTGTGAGGCATTTTCTCCCATATTTCATACTCTACTGGATAAAGTAAAGGAAGTTCATCCCAGCACCTATCTTCCCAATCTCCACCGTTTATCTCTATTAAATCTTCTCTTACTATAATATTTATATTTCTGCCTTCCGCTATCTTACTTGCAGTATAGAAGGCTCTTTTCAGAGGACTCGAATAAATTACATCAAAATGGACATTTTTTAATCTTTCTGCAAGTTTTTGAGCCTGTAATTTACCCTTTTCTGTCACATTAGAATCTGTAATGCCATGAAACCTTCTTATAAAATTTCCTTCTGCCTCTGCATGACGAATAAGATATACAACTATCTTTGACATTTTTGCTTTCACCTCAGATATTTACGTTACCTACAAGCTCTTTTATAGAATTAAAACCCTTTCTTTCAAGATAAGCCTTAATTCCCTCTTTAATTTCGTAAACTGCTTTTGGATTTATAAAATTTACTGTACCTATCTGAATGGCAGTTGCACCAGCAATAAAAAACTCAATAGCATCTTTGTAATTCATAATTCCTCCCATACCGATAATAGGTATCTTGACTTTTTTAAAACACTCATAAACCATTCTAACTGCAATTGGCTTTATAGCAGGGCCTGAAAGTCCACCTGTTACCATCCTTATCAGGGGTTTTCTTGTTTCAATGTCAATTGCCATAGCAGATATAGTGTTTATAAGTGAAATTGCATCTGCTCCTGCTTTTTCTGCAGCTACTGCCAACTGGGTTATATCTGTGACATTTGGTGTTAGTTTGACAATAATCGGACAACTTGCCACATTCCTTACAGAATTTGTTATCTCATAAACCTTTTCTGGGTCTTTACCAAAGACCATTCCGCCTTCTTTCACGTTCGGACAGGACAAATTTACTTCAATCATATCAACAAGTGAAGTTAAAATTTTTGTGAGTTCAACAAACTCTTCTTTGGCAAAACCGTTTATATTGGCAATAATTTTGGTATCAAAGCTTTTCAAAAAAGGAAGTTCATCGTTTACAAAAGCTTCAACTCCTGGATTTTCAAGCCCTACAGAGTTTATTATTCCAGCATACACTTCACAAAGTCTTGGCTGCGGATTGCCAATTCTCTTTTTTAAGGTGATGCCCTTTGTACATATAGCACCAAATTCACTTATGTCAATTAACTTTGAATATTCACGACCAAAACCAAATGTGCCTGATGCTGCAATAACAGGGTTTTTGAGTCTTACCCCTGCTATTTCAACTTCTAAATTCATTCAATCTCAACCTCCATTATATCAAAAACAGGACCATCTGAACATATATGATACATATTGTCATCTTTTCCTTTTATGCTGCAACAAAGACATGCACCTATCCCGCACGCCATTTTTTCCTCTAAAGAGGCATAACATTTTACAGGAAGTTTAAGGTTTTTAATAGCTTTTAACATAGGCTTTGGTCCGCAACAAAAAACAACTTTATACTCTGCTTTTGAAAAATTGGCTTTAAAAAGCTCAACAACGTTTCCTTTGTAACCTGAACTTCCATCATCTGTTGCTATTAAGGTATTGTCACAAATGTCCTTAAATCTTTCTACCAAAAACATTGAGTTTAAATCTCTGAATCCAAGAAATACATCAACTTTATTGCCTCTATTTTTGAGCTCTTTACATAGGCCAACAAGGGGGAAAATTCCAACCCCCCCTCCAATCACAGCAACCTTCCCGTCGAATATGTCTGTCAAAAATGAATTTCCAAGTGGACCCAAGACATCAATAGCCTCTCCTTTTGATTTTTGAGAAAGAAGGTTTGTGCCTTTACCTACCACTTTGTAACCGATATAGACTCTTTTCCCCTCAACAAAAGAAATGCTAAAAGGTCTTCTCAAAAGAGGATAAATGCTCTCTTTATCAATTAGAATATTCACAAAATTGCCTGGTTTAAAATTTTCTGCCAAATATTCAGATTCAAAGGATAAGAGAAATATATCATTTGCAATCTTTACATTTTCTTCAATTTCAACTTCTAATAGCTTCATTATCAATCTCTCCTATGTTAAATATGTCAAGTTCTCTTTTCTGTTTTAGAAATTCAATAATTTCAACCACAGCCTTTGCAGTATCGACTGAAGTGAAGATTGGCACTTTGTTTTCCACAGCAAACCTTCTTATCAAAAAACCATCTCTTTGCGGCTGTCTTCCTTTTGTAGGAGTGTTTATGATAATGTTTATTTCTCCTTTCCTAATCAAATCTATTATATTTGGACTTCCTTCAGACACTTTTTTAACGTAATTTGCAGCAACCTGATAAAAATTCAGATGTTTTGCTGTCTTTGACGTTGCGTATATCTTGAATCCAAGCTTTTCGAACTTCTCAGCAATTGGGATGATTTCATTTTTATCAGGGTCAGCAACAGTAAAAAGTACTCCACCTTCTAATGGGAGCTTTGTTCCACTTGCAACAAGCCCTTTGTAAAGAGCAACATAGTAGTCTTTCGAAATTCCCATAACCTCACCTGTTGATTTCATCTCAGGACCAAGTGATACTTCAACATCAGGAAGTTTTTCAAATGAGAAAACAGGAACTTTAAAAGCATAAAAATCTTTTTTTGGTAAAAGTCCAACTGTGTTTACCAAATTTTTCAGCCTATATCCCAAACTTACCATTGTTGCAAGCTCAACCATAGGAACGCCGGTTACCTTGCTCAAAAAGGGTACCGTCCTGCTGCCTCTTGGATTTACTTCTATAACATAGAGTTCTTCGTTTTGAACAATAAACTGTACATTCATAAGCCCTTTGCATTCAAGCTCTCTTGCTATTTTGAGCGTGTATTCAACAATCTTCTCTTCAATATACTTTGAAATATTCCTTGCAGGGTACAGGGAAATACTGTCTCCTGAATGAACACCTGCTCTTTCAATATGTTCCATTATTCCTGGAATTAATATATCTTCGCCATCAGATATAGCATCAACCTCTATTTCTTTTCCGACAATGTATTTATCAATAAGGATAGGATGATCATTGAGATTCTTTGCATAGCTGAGCATCTCCACAATATCGTCATCGTCAAAGGCAATTTTCATACCCTGTCCGCCAAGAACATATGAAGGCCGCACAAGCACAGGATATCCCAATGAGTTCGCTATTTCAAGGGCTTCTTGTAGCGTATAACATGTAAAGCCTTGAGGTCTTTTGATGTTAAGCTTATTCAAGATTTTATCAAACCTTTCCCTATCCTCTGCGATATCTATTCCTTCTGCGCTTGTACCAAAAATCTTGATACCCTCTTTCGCAAGCTGTTGAGAAAGTTTTATAGCTGTCTGACCACCAAATTGGACTATCACACCCTCTGCCTTCACTGTCTCAATGATATTGAGCACGTCTTCTTTTGTGAGAGGTTCAAAAAAGAGTATATCTGAGGTATCAAAATCAGTGCTTACAGTTTCAGGATTGTTGTTTATTATCACAGACTTTATGCCAAGCTTTGAGAGTGCATAAGCACTGTGTACAGAAGTATAGTCAAATTCAATTCCCTGCCCAATTCTTATTGGACCTGAGCCAAGAACAACAATTTTTCTCTCTGTATCTGATGTTTGTGATACTGCTACATCATTTTCTCTTTCATATGTTGAATAGTAATAAGGAGTTTTTGCTTCAAATTCTGCTGCACATGTGTCAACCATTTTATATACCGGTGTTATGTTTAGTTTTTTTCTCAAGTTTCTTACATCATTTTCGGATATCCCTTTGATATTTGCAATTGTCTTGTCACTGAACCCCATCTTCTTTGCTTCAAGCAGAATACTGCTGTTTAGTTCCTCTTTTCTTATTCTTTCTTCCATCTCGATTACATTTTTAATCTTGTGGAGGAAAAATCTGTCTACTTTGCTGATTTGGTATAGGTACTCTACTTCATATCCTCTTCTTATAGCCTCAGCAAGTGCAAATATTCTTCTGTCATCAGCTTCGATTATAAGTTGTGAGAGAGTTTCGTTATCTAAATTCTTTAGTTCTGGAAGGTCTAAGTATTCTATACCTATGTCAAGAGATCTTATTCCTTTTAAAAGACTTTCTTCAAATGTTCTTCCTATAGCCATGACCTCTCCAGTTGCCTTCATCTGTGTACCAAGCTTTCTGTTTGCATAAGTAAACTTGTCAAACGGCCAGCGTGGAATCTTTAAAACAACATAGTCAAGAGCTGGTTCAAAGCTTGCATATGTCATTTTTGTAATGGAATTTTCTATTTCATCAAGTGTATAACCAAGCGCAATCTTTGCAGCAATTCTGGCAATCGGATACCCTGTTGCTTTTGAAGCCAAAGCTGATGAGCGGCTGACCCTTGGATTTACTTCAATCACTGCATATTCAAAGTTTTCAGGATTTAGAGCAAACTGGACATTGCACCCTCCTTCAATTTTTAAAGCGTCTATGATTTTAAGAGCAGATGACCTTAGCATTTGGTATTCTTTGTCTGAAAGCGTCTGCGATGGTGCAACAACAATGCTATCGCCTGTATGAATTCCTACTGGATCAATATTTTCCATGTTACATACAGTAATAAGACACCCGTTTGAATCTCGCATAACCTCATACTCTATCTCTTTCCACCCTTTTATACTTTTCTCTACAAGTATTTGATGTACAGGACTGTACGAAAGACCTTTTCTTGCAATCTCTACAAACTCCTTTTCATTGTTTGCAATACCACCGCCAGTCCCTCCAAGGGTATATGCCGGCCTTATTATAACCGGAAAGCCTATCTTTTTTGCAAACGCAAGACCATCTTCTACACAGTTTACAACATCACTCGGAACAACAGGTTCACCAATTTTTATCATTAGCTCTTTGAAAAGTAGCCTGTCTTCTGCAAACTCAATAGCTTCAATATTTGTTCCAATTACTTTGACATTATATTTGTCAAGAATACCACTTTTGTAGAGTTCAACAGCAGTGTTAAGTCCTGTCTGTCCTCCAAGTGTTGGTAATATGGCATCAACTCTTTCTTTTTGGATTATCTTCTCTATTATTTCGCAGGTTATTGGTTCAATATAAATGCTGTCTGCCATTGTTTTGTCTGTCATTATTGTTGCTGGGTTTGAGTTTATAAGAACAACTTCAATGCCTTCCTCTTTTAATGCTTTGCAAGCCTGACTTCCTGAATAGTCAAACTCAGCTGCTTGGCCAATTATTATTGGTCCTGAACCGATAACTAAAACCTTTTTGATATCATTTCTCAGTGGCACTTTAAAGTTTCACCTCTTTTGATTTTATTTCTTTAGGAAATTGCTGCATTGATACTTTCCTTGATACTTTTTGAAGCTAAGTAGCTACTCTTTTCAAAATCAGAATGAACATAGTTTTTGTATGCATAGATTATATCACGTGACGAATTTACTATTATGCCCATGTTGTTGCTGTCCACAAAATATTTCAAATCTTCTACTTTTCCTCCCTGTACACCGATGCCAGGTACAAGAAGGAAAGAGTTTGGCAAGATTTGCCTTATTCTTTTACCAGCCTCAGGCTGGGTTGCACCTACAACGGCACCAATATCACTGTAACCTTCTCTTCCTCTGCAGTTTTTTCCCCATTCGAAAACTTTTTCAGCAACTATTTCATAGAGTTTTTTATCTTCAACTACAATGTCTTGAATGTCGGCAGAAGAAGGATTAGATGTTTTAACAAGCACAAACAGACCTTTTTTGAATCTCTCACAGTCTTCAACAAATGGCTTTATACCATCTTGACCAAGATAAGGGTTTGTTGTGATTGCGTCAAACTCAAAAAAACTCATTTTTTTACCAAAAGCAGGTGTCTCGCCAAGATAAGCGTTTGAGTATCCTTTGGCAGAGCTTGAAATGTCATTTCTTTTACCATCAAAGATTACAACAAGCTTTTTGTTTTTTGCATATTTACAGAGTTTATGCAAAACCTCAAACCCATGATAAGAATACTGTTCAAAAAATGCTGCCTGAAACTTTAACCCAACCACATTTTCTTCCACAGCATCAATAATTCTTCGGTTGTATTCAAACAAAATAGTTTTTAAATTATCAATCTCGCTTCTTTCGTTGTCATAGAATTTTTTAATAAAATAATCTGGTATATTTTCTATGGTTGTATCAATTCCTGCCACAAGAACACTATTTTTCTTTTTTATAGCATCAATTAATCTGTCTGAAAAGTTTAACAATTCAAAACACCATCCTTTTTTAATATCTTTCCATTGTGTATGACTGTCTCAACATAAGAAGTCAAAATTTTTCCTAAAAACGCACTATTTTTTGACTTTGACACAATGTTTTCCTCTTTTACTTCCCACCTTTTCTTTAAATCAACAATCACAAGGTTAGCTTTTTCACCTTCTTCTATAACATTTGGAGAAAGTCCAATTATTTTTCTGGGATTGTGGTTCAAAAGTTCTACTATTTTCCCAATATCAAACCCATTTTTCTCAACAAGGTATGTCAACAGCACAGAAAATGCAGTCTCAAATCCAATTGTACCGCTTGCAGCAAGATTAAATTCGACATTCTTTTCATCTTTATGATGCGGGGCATGGTCTGTTGCTATACAGTCGATTACACCTTCTTTTAATCCTTCAATCAAAGCTTCAACATCCTCTTGCGTTCTCAGAGGAGGGTTTACTTTTGCGTTTGTGTTAAATCCAAGTACCTCTTCTTCTGTAAGGCTTATATAATGCGGGCATGTGTCAGCTGTGACATTTACACCCCACTCTTTTGCCATTTTTATAAGTCTAACAGATTCTTTGGTGGACACATGGGTTATATGAAGATGTGCTTTTGTCTCTTTTGCAAGAAGAATATCTCTTGCAACAATTGTTGATTCTGCCTCGCGTGGAATTCCTCTAAGGCCTATGATTGTTGATACATATCCTAAATTTATCTGTCCTCCTTCAGATAAGTTTGTATCCTCACAGTGTGAAATGACAGGTATCGAAAAATCTTTTGAGTACAAAAGAGCATTTCTCATTAAGTTAGCGTTCATAACACACTTTCCGTCATCTGATATAGCAATAGCACCTTCATCTTTCATAAATCCTATCTCTGCAAGCTCTTCTCCTAAAAGTCCTTTTGTTATAGCTCCAACAGGTAAAACCTCAATTGGTGAGACTTCTCTTGCACGATATTTTATATACGCTACCATTGCTCTGTTGTCTACAGGAGGGTTTGTGTTTGGCATACAACAGATTGTTGTGAATCCTCCTGCCGCGGCAGACCTGCTACCGCTCTTTATGTCTTCTTTGTACTCAAAACCAGGTTCTCGCAAATGACAGTGAATATCGGTAAAGCTTGGCATTACATACTTGTCACTTGCATCTATTATAATCATCTTCTCCGGATTTTCCTCTATGTTTTTACCAATCTTTTCTATCTTGTCATCAACTATCAATATATCAGTTTTTTCACTTTTGTCGTGAATACTATTTACAATCTGTGCATTTTTTATCAATATCATCACCTATAAATTCCCTCCTTGCGAGTGCAAAGGTATAAAACTGCCATTCTAACAGCAATACCGTTTGTAACCTGCTCTTCAATTGTAGAATTTGGCAGTTGTATCACCTCTGAAGAAATTTCAACTCCCCTGTTGACAGGACCAGGATGCATAATCAGGGTGCTGCCTGAAATATACCTCATTATATCTTCGTTTAATCCATAAAACTTGTAATACTCTTGTTTTGAGGTTATGAAACCTCTTTTTTGTCTTTCAAGCTGAATCCTCAAATCTATTACAACATCTTTTCCTGAGACTGCCTCTTCCAAAGAGGATGCAACTTTAGCAAAGTTTTCAATATAAGGTGGAATGAGTGTTTGTGGCCCAAACACTGTGATTTGGTTCTCAAACTTGGAAAGCCCCCATATGTTGCTTCTTGCAACCCTACTGTGAAGAATATCGCCAATGATTGCTATTTTCAATTTCTCAATTGTCCCAAGCCTTTCTCTAATTGTGAACATATCAAGTAGTGCCTGAGTTGGATGTTCATTCATTCCATCACCAGCGTTTATGACCGAAAATGAGCAGTTTTTAGCAATAAAATGCGGTACGCCAGAAACTGAATGTCTGACAATTAGCACATCTGTTTTTAGAGCTTCCAAAGTTTTTACAGTGTCAAGCAAAGACTCTCCTTTCTGTACACTGCTGGTTTGTACAGATATAGAGGTTGTATTAGCACTCATAAACTTTGCTGCAAGTTCAAACGATGTTCGTGTCCTTGTGCTATTTTCATAAAACAAAGTTACAACCGAATATCCTTGAAGATGTGGAGTCTTTTTGGTTTCACTCTTTAAAATTGTCTTCATATCTTTTGCAAGATTCAGTATTTTTATGATATCCACTTTTGAAAGATCTCTTAGCCCAAGCAAATGTTTCAATTTATCCACCTCCGACTGTTTACAAAAAAGGCAGGGAAAATACCCCTACCCTTAATTATTTGGTTCTAAAGCTTCTTTTGTCTTTGCTACTTTGAGTTCTTTTGACTCTGGCAAAAGAAGATTTAAGATTATTCCAACAAATGTAGCAAGAGCCATTCCTTCAAATTCAATGTTAAAAAATTTAAGTCTCGTTCCACCAACACCAATTATTAAAACCACAGAAGCAATTACAAGGTTGCGTGTTTGTGACAAGTCCACCTTGTTTTCAATCATCATTCTCAAACCAGATGAAGCAATAACACCAAACAGCAAGATACTGATTCCTCCAATTACAGGTGAAGGAATTACTTGAATAAGAGCACCAAGCTTTTGGACAAATGAAAGCAGAATTGCCAGAATTGCTGCCCACAAGATTACCCATGTGCTGTACACCTTTGTTATAGCCATAACACCGATATTTTCACCATATGTTGTATTAGGAGGACCTCCAAGGAAACCGGCAGAAATTGTTGCAAGTCCATCTCCTGCTAATGACCTGTGAAGCCCAGGATTTTTTGTAAAGTCTCTTCCCACAACATTATTTGTTACAAGAAGATGTCCAATATGTTCTGTTATTGTAACTATGGCAATTGGAGCAATTGATAAAATAGCAGAAAGTGAAAACTTAGGGAATGTGAACTGAGGAAGTCCAAGCCACTTTGCATTCTTAATAACTTCATAATTCAAAAAAGGAATATACTTGCCATTTGGATAGAATGAATTGAGAAGATTTGTGTTCATACCAATCAAGTCAAGCACATACGCAAAAAGATATCCACTTACAAGTCCAATCAAAACAGGTATGACTTTAAAAAATCCTTTAAAGTAAACAGAGCCAAACACGGCAACAAGCAATGTAAAGATAGAAACCCAGCAAACAGGACTTTTTATAACGTTGACAGCAATTTCCACAATCTGCCCATCTTTTATAACCTCTTTGAAAAGTCCTGCTGATTTTACAGCTGCTGCTCTTGCAAGAGAAAGTCCAATAATCATTACAACAGGACCTACAACAACGGGTGGAAGTAGCCTGTCAATCCAGTTTGTTCCAAACAGGTAGACAAGAAACGCTACAATCAGATATACAACACCAGATGCAATGCATCCAGCAAGGGCATATTCTTTTCCTCCAAGGGAAGCAGACACTGTGATAATAGGATTTATATATGCAAAAGACGAACCAAGATAAGCTGGAACTTTATTTTTTGTTACAAGAATGTATATTATGGTCCCAACACCACTTGTAAAGAGAGCAACAGTTGGACTAAGTCCTACCAGAATAGGAACCAAGATTGTTGCACCAACCATAGCAAAAAGATGTTGAAGACTCAAAGGCAAAGTTTTCAAAAATGGAAGCTTTTCTTCTACCTGAACAACTCTGTTCATTTTCAAAGCTTTCTCCTTTCTTTTAAAGTTATATTTCCCTATCAAGCTGTTCAATTATTACTCTGTTGTCGTTGTCAAACTCATCGACAAGTACGTGAACAATCTCTCTTCTTGAAGTTGGAACATTTTTTCCTACATAGTCAGCCCTGATTGGAAGTTCTCTGTGTCCTCTGTCAATTAACACTGCAAGCTGAATCATCTTTGGTCTTCCCATGTCCATCAAAGCTTCAATTGCTGCTCTTACTGTTCTGCCTGTAAAAAGAACATCGTCTACTAAAACTATCTTCTTGTTGTTTATATCAAAATCAATCCTTGTAGAGTTAACCGTCGGATGCTCAGAAAGCATACTCAAATCGTCCCTGTAAAATGTGATGTCAAGAATACCCAGAGGAAGCTTTACACCTTCTATCTTTTCTATGTTTTCCTGTATCCTTTTTGCAAGTGTTACACCTCTTCGCTGAATTCCAACAAGACAAAGATTTTCAACACCCTTGTTTTTTTCAAGTATCTCGTGAGAAATCCTGAGCAGAGCCCTTCGCATTTGATTTGCATCCATAATTTCTTTAAATTTTTCCAAAATACAGCACCTCCTTTGGCACAAAAAAAGCTTCCTGCCTGTGAATTGGCAAGAAGCTTTTTTACATGCTAATACTTTCACCCTTTCTTATTTCAACCTTGCCGCCTCACAGGGCCAGCTTAAAGGTCTTAAATTTTCTCAAATCCTCTATTCGATTTTTATTTATTTATTTTCTTAGTTATTATAACACCAAAATGTACACCTTGTCTATGGTTATCAATAGCATATATGCTATTTATTGTTTCTGTTCCTCAGCATATTTATAATCTCGACAAAGTACTCTGGTAGGTCAGCCGAAAAGTGCAGCACTTTTGAAGTTATCGGGTGAACAAACTCAATCTCGCCTGCATGAAGAACCTGACCTTGAACTCCAAATTCATTTTTTGCTCTTCCATAAGTACTGTCTCCAAGCAAAGGATATCCTATATATGACATATGAACTCTTATCTGGTGAGTCCTTCCTGTTTTTAATCGGAGTTTTAAAAAAGTGTATTTATCATACCTTTCTAAAACCTCAAAATAAGTAATTGCTTCTTTTCCATTGGGAACAACAGCCATTTTTAGTCTGTTTACAGGGTGCCGCCCAATCGGTGCATCAACTACACCACTATCTTCTTTTAACACATCTTCACATATAGCATAATATATCCTCTTTATTTGATGAGATTTTAATGCTTCAGAAAGTTTAATATGTGCTTCATCTGTTTTAGCAATAACTAAAAGTCCTGATGTATCTTTGTCAAGCCTGTGGACAATCCCGGGTCTTATAACCCCGTTTATACTGCTTAGTCTTCCACTGAACTTGTGCAAAAGAGCATTTACCAGAGTATCTTCAAAATTGCCTGCACCGGGATGTACAACCATCCCACGCGGTTTGTTTATTACCGCTAAGTGTTCATCTTCATACACAACATCAATATCTATATCTTGAGCAACAAGGGATAGCTGTTTAGGCTCAGGAATGACAACTTTGATTATATCTCCATTCCTGACTTTATATGCAGGTTTAAAAACTTGTGTTTGATTTACCCATACATTTCCTTCTTCTATTATCTTTTGAACAAAACTGCGGGTTTTAGAAAGAACCTCTGAAAGATACCTATCCAGTCGTCCGTTAAAACCTTCAACTGTCAATGTTTTTTCTTCAGAAATAACTCTTCGCCTCCTTCTCTCAGAATCAAAAATATCAAAAGAAGCACTCCACAAGTTATAAAGAAATCAGCAAGATTAAAGACAGGAATTACTTTTATATCTATAAAATCCACCACATAACCTTTAACAATCCTATCAAAAAGATTTCCTGTTGCTCCTCCCACTATCAGCGAATAAGAAAACTTGTAAAGATTTTTTGTTGACTTGAATATCATATAACACAAAAACAAAATGAGGATGATTGAAACGATGATAAAAAATCTTCTTTTCCCCTCTAAGATGGAAAAGGCTCCACCCCTGTTTTGTACATAGGTGAGTGATAAAATTCCTCCCAGTAAATTGACAGGAATTTCGACAAAAATATTTTCAGCTTTTGCTTTTGTTAACTGGTCCAAAACAAAAGTTAACATAATAATAATAATCCAGTAAATCATTTAATCACCTTGAATAATATATAACTATTTCAATTATAATACTATCTAAACAAATCATCGTCATCATCATATAAAAACAAATCTTCGTCGTCATTATCTTCAGAACCAGGGTCATAGTATTCTATATTAAATGGCTCATCTTCAAATCTAACATCAAATTCAAAAATTTCAAAAAATTTATTTAGTCTTCTAACAAAATCTTTACACTCTTCAGCAAACTTTTTCTTTCCCCTTTTTGATAGAGTAAAATCATGAGCAAAAGCCAACTTTACACGATAGACATTATTCTCAAGTCTCTCAATTTCTGACCAGTCATAGTAAATATTCGACCAATAAGTATTATTTAATGCATTGTTAGGAAAGTAATCTTCCATTTCTGGCAACAGAACTTCGCAAAAATTTTGAATAAATACCATAAAATGCTCTTCAAACTCTTTAATATCCCTCTTTGGTAAACTTAAAAGTTTTAATTTGTATTCTAAAAACATGAAAGAAGGTGTACTCATATCAATTACCTCCTAAATGAAATTTGTTATTTTTTAATAAATCAAATTATATACGAAACAAATATAAATCAGCAAACTGGAAGAATAGGAGGAGAAGGATCAAATATACTAAAAATACCTGGCAAGCCAGCAATCTTCTTTGCTTCTTCATACCAGTGCCATGGGTCATATACATTTGCATCATAATCAGGTTCACATCTGAATTCTATTATACCCTCAACAAGAATCTTTATCTGATTTTTCAGTGCCTGCGCATCGTTTTTCAATATATACTCCGCAAGAGCAGAAGAAACAATCCCTGTTGTGTTTTTTGCAAAAACTTTTTCAACATCCACAGCCATTTGATAGTTACCAAGATAATATTCTGCATCTGCCCACAATACATAAAAATATGAGCAAACTTCAGGATTTCTTGCTAAAGAATCGTTTATTTTTTTCGCTTCATCATAAATCTTTCTAAAAATCTTAACAGCCTCAAAGCATTCCTGTTTTAGTTTCTCAATCTCTCCAACCCACCTGTACATTTTAGCTAATCTTGTTTTGTTCATCGCTATTGCTCTAGTTTCATAGCCGTATTCTTTTATAGATTCTTCGATATCTTTTTTCTTAGCTTCAATAGCTTTCAAAATATACTTTTTCCCCTCATCAAAATTACCAAGATACATGTAATACCTTCCTGCTGCTATAAGCCTGAAATCATACATTACACCATACTGCTCATCTTCTTCTATTCTGCTTAACTCTTCTTTTAACATTTTATTGAGCTTTTTAGGATTGAGCTTAATCTCCCACCACTCAGCCATTATTTTTCACCTCCGAATATTTTAATTTTCTTCTGCTTTTCACCCTTCAGACAATGTTTTATGCTATTTCAATATCATCTTTACTATTTCAACTGATTCTATACATTTATCGTCCCCTAGGATACCAAAAAACTTATCAAATCCGCCATCCCATCTAATCTTTTTATTCTGCGAAGCATAAAACAGTGCTGCTTTGTATTTTTTCTCATCATTTAATAATTTTTGAAACTCCTCAAACTCTTTTTGACCAACATCTTCACCAAGCAATTCTTTCATGCCTTCTTCTACTTTATTTAAATACCTCTTTGAATTTGTCGAAAGCCATCTGAAAGAAAGCTGTGCTAATCTTTCTTTTGTTCTTGTTTTGGGATTATAAACATTGCTAAACAGCCTGCTTTCTCCTACCGTTGGATATTTTGAGTTTTCAAAAGCTCCTTTTGCTTCCACTATTAGATATTCTCTTGGCTGTGTGTTGGTGACAAAAATAAGATCTGGACCTTTAACGCCATGTTTGGCTTTATAAATGCACTTGTAGCCCAGCTTTGTATAATACTCATATGCTGCTTCAACAGCAACTCTTTCTGCAAATACATGGGCACTTCTGAGCCCATTCTTTTTTAAATATTCATTTGCTCTTGCTACAATGCTCTCGGTGTTTTCTAATTGTATATCTTGAGTTATGGAAAATTTGACTTTGCTATTTTTTATAATTGATGCAATTTCATCAAAATTATTGTGCTGAGCAAATTCAGAGACAGCCTTCAAAGGTTTATCATAATCTCCATTTACCACTTTTTTTGCAACATCAAAATTGTCTTGTCCTTTGCATAAAAGAGCAAACACAGGTAAAAACAAAGAATTTCTAAAGACATTTTGCCATTCATCAAATTTATGAACAATAAACCTTGATACAATGCTTATGCACTCATCACCGAAACTAATAAATTTTGTAAGTGTTCTTGCAATATCAGCACAGTTTCCTACACCAGGGATAAAGCCAATTAAATTTGTTAATACTCCTGCAAAATCTAATTTTGCCAAACTTGCTACAGCATCTCTTATATCTGAAAATGGTATAAATCCGGAAGCTATTTGACCAATTAAATATCCGAATGATTTTAGAGTTCTTTCTGCTAAAAGTCCATGTCGAACTAAAATCTCACCTGCATCGCCGCAAGTTGCACCAGCTAAGATGTCTTTGATATGTTCATACCAAGTTTTATCATACAGATAAGGATCAAGTCCTTTTTCGAATTCTTGTTTGTCAGGATATGAATCGCCATCATAATTTTTATGAAGGGGTGAATACCCCATACTAATTTCATTTCCATCAGTCAAACCATCTTTATCGGTATCTGCAAGATTTATCTTTGTTCCCAGTTCATCTTCTTCCGCATCAGAAAGTCCATCGTTGTCGCTGTCCCACTTTTTCGGACTGCTTGTTGCTTTGTAATAATACCCGTTTACTGCACAAACCAGTGGTCCAATTTCTAAGCCATCTAAAATTCCATCTCCATCTGTATCAGGATTGAATGGATCAGAATATACAATTGTTCCAAGACCTGTTCGTGCACCTGAAATTTCAACAGAATCTGGAACACCATCTTCGTCTGTATCAATTGGTTCTGTAACTATTTCAGTTATTCGCTTGAACACCTGTGGTAATTGAGAAGCAGAAGATACAGGAAAATACATGCCTCCTGTTTGGGTTGCTATATCTCTCAAAAGATTTTCGTCAACGCTGGTTCCTAAACCTATAGTATATATTGTTATTCCATTGTTTTTGGCTTCAGTTGTGAGATTATTGTCGTAATATCCTTCTCCATCTGTTAAAAGTATGATTACTTTTATTCTATCCTGAGAACTATGAGAAATTAATTGCTGGTTTGCAATTCTAATGCCTTCTGCAATGTTTGTTCCGCCCCAGCTATCAATCCTGTCAATTGCATTTTTTACGGCTTGAAAATCAGTGGTTAAAGGCTGCAGTAAATAACCAAAACCATCGAAATCGACAACAGCTGCTCTATCTCCTTGTATCAATGCATCAACAAATGATTTTGCAGCAATTTTTCTATAACCGTTTGGATCATTCCAGCTCATGCTGCCAGATGAATCTAACACAAATACAAGGTCTATATAATTGACTTGTTGATTTATTTCTCTCTCGCCTTTATTTATTGGAAGTTCCCAAATTGCTTTCCATGTTGGGATATAAAATAATACAAATGTTGTAAAATGGTTTGTTTTTGCCCAAACTACTTTGTTTACAGGATCAACACCTTGTTCGTCAAGTGGAACAAAAGTCATCAGATCTTCATCAAGATAAAACATTTTTACATTTTGAAAATCTTGATTTGGGATTTTGCTTGTATCAATTGGTATAAATACTGTTGCTTCTTTAAAAGGCGCATATACTTCAATATCAATTGGTGTTGAAACTATTCCGTAAATTTCAGAAAATACTTCTTCGTCTTTTAGATTATTTATTTCAACAAAGGATGAAATGTCCCCTTCTGCAACAATTTCTATTTTTGTTCCACTCTGGTCGTCTTTAAAAGTTTGCTTATATTCCTCAAGGCCGTCAAGTAAACCATCAGCATCACAATCAGGATTATTAGGATCAGTCCCTAATAAATATTCACTTTTGTCACTCAGTCCATCTTCATCTGTATCAAATTTCAAAGGAGAACTTTTAAATGTAAATATTTCAAAATAGTCATCTAAACCATCGTTATCTGTGTCTGGCAAAAGTGGGTCAGTATTGTATTTTTGTTCATCTATATTAGTTAACTTGTCCTCATCAGGGTCTTCTTGCCAGTCTGGTATACCATCTTTATCAGTATCAATTAATTTTCCATCAGTAAGGTTAAAAAGCTTTAATATTTCAAAAAAGTCAGAAAGATTGTCTCCGTCGGTGTCTAACTTATTTGTTTTAAGACCAAACTTTTCTTCTAAAAAATCTGGACATTTATCATTATCTTTGTCCTGAAGCCTTAAAATAGCAATATTAAGGTCATTTAACTGTTCCCATGCTTTTTGATAAAATTGAATAGCTTGTTTGTTGTTCTTTTTGCCTTCAAATTCGACACCTTTATTAAACTCTTCAATTGCTTTTAAAAGTTCTTTCTTTTGTTTTTGGGTAAATATAGTTTGATTATTTTCGCAAACTATTTTAAGATTTTCCGTAATTATTCTTGTTACTCCAATCAGATTTAGTTTAATTTCTTCTAAAGTTGGATCATAATATTTCTTAAAGTTGCTGTGCTTTTAGTAAAATTCAAGTTGCCTTACAGCCTTTTCAATGCAGTCAAAAAAGGCTGAATTAGTGATTGTGGTATCACTATCAAATTGATTTACAGCTTTTGTTAAATAAATTAATATCTTTTTGACCTTTTCCTCAGGTGATGGTTTTAAGTCATAAAATAACTCTGGGAGAGTAAGAATTTTATTAATTTGAATTTGTAAAAGTTCACGGGGATTTTGGATTTGAGAAAAGTTTTGAGAGGTTTG
>Ga0071330_1039106_pt1 | contig 26350 bp, 13 predicted proteins | sample GBScel77sediment_FD_63802 | JGI IMG/M metagenome (GOLD analysis project Ga0071330, IMG submission 63802) | Hot spring sediment microbial communities from Great Boiling Spring, Nevada - Cellulolytic enrichment Sediment 77C v2 (version 2) | ecosystem: Environmental > Aquatic > Thermal springs >...
GCACCGGAGGAGCATGAAAACCTGGCGGCCTTTTTCTTCTGGACGGCTTGGGCTGCGGGAACCAATCGGCCTGGAGCGACTTTCAGCTACACGAACAATTGGCCGCCAGACCGATCGGTGGGTAATTTGCCCACACCCACGACCTTCGTGTGGAGTATCGTTTCGATTCTGGCCTTATTTGCGGTGTTAGGTTTGGTGGTGTATGTGGTACACCGGTATCAGTTTTTCTACGGAGAGGCTCGGGCGGTGGCCGCGGCCGAACGCCTTTTGACCCTGCCGCTTACACCCAGCCAGCGGGCAACGGCCAAGTTCTTCTTGGTGGCCGGGTTGCTCTTTGTGATCCAAATTCTCCACGGAGGTCTGCTGGCACATTACACCGTTCACCCCGGGGAATTCTACATTCAGTTCGTGGGGAACCTGATTCCGTACAGCTGGGCCAAAACCTGGCATTTGCAGTTGGCCATCCTGTGGATAGCGGTCTCCTGGGTGGCCACGGCCATCTACCTAGCTCCTCTTGTGGCGGGCAAGGAGCCCAAAAATCAGCACTTCCTAGTTAACCTGCTTTTCGTGGCGGTGCTGCTGGTTGCCGTCGGCAGCCTCCTGGGAGAATTGCTGAGTATCAAAGGTTGGCTGGGCGATTGGTGGTTTTGGTTTGGGCATCAGGGGTGGGAATACCTCGAGTTAGGCCGCGTGTGGCAGATCCTCCTTTTCGTGGGTCTTATCTTCTGGTTGGTGATTGTTTACCGGACAATGGTGCCGGCATTAAAGGTGGGAAACAATCCGGGCGGAGACATACAAGCGGATCCTCAGGGAGATGAGTTGGCCCATCGACGGGCCCTCCTGTGGTTTTACACGTTCAGTGCGATTTTGGTGGTGGCTTTCTTCGGCTTTGGACTGTTTTACGGCCGGGGTACTCATCTGACCATTGCTGATTATTGGCGATGGTTCGTCGTACACATCTGGGTGGAGAGCATCTTTGAGTTCTTCGGAGTGGCGGTGATTGCTTTGTTCCTTGTGCACTTGGGGCTCGTGACCGCTCAATCGGCAATTCGGGTGGCCTATCTGACGGCGATTTTGGTGTTCCTGTCCGGGATTCCGGGAACGGCCCACCACTATTTCTGGTACGGTGGGCCGAGCTTCTGGCTCGCCATGGGTGGAGTGTTTAGCTCTCTTGAGCCAATTCCGTTGTTACTCCTGGTGGTGCGGGCCTGGATGGAATATAAGTCCATTCGCGAGGCCGGCAAAGAATTCCCCTATCGCTGGCCGCTTTATTTCCTCACCGCAAGCAGTGTGTGGAATTTCATCGGGGCAGGAATTTTCGGCTTCATGATCAACCTCCCGATTATCAACTACTACGAGCACGGAACCTATCTGACGAGCAATCACGGACACACAGCCTTGTTCGGCGTGTATGGGATGCTGGCCATAGCCTTGATTTTGTTCTCGTGGAGAGGCTTGGTGCAGCGGGAGCACTGGAACGATCGCTTACTGGCGATAAGCTTCTGGGGTCTGAACATTGGCTTGGCGTTGATGTCTCTTACGGGGTTGTTGCCGATTGGCCTCTACCAGGCTTGGTATGCTTACGAGCATGGCACCTGGTGGGCCCGGAGTGCCGAGTTTTACGAATTGCCGGTCATTCAGTGGCTGGGTAACTTCCGCATTGTGCCTGACCTTATCATCATCATTGTGGGAGCTTTGCCACTGCTGTACTTCTTGGTGACCACGTATCCCCGCCTTCGCCCGTTAGAAACTAATAGCCGTATGAAGTAATCCGGAGGAGAGGTTAGCAGTTGGAAGGCGTTTTGGCTTCAGGGGAAGGAGGTTTTTAGACACTATCTCAAAGCTGGTCCTTTCCCCAGCGGTGGGATCGGGTAGAAGTTCCTCCTGACACTAGTACAGGAGGACTCCGGATGGCCAGGTAAGGCAGGACGCGTAAGCAGCAGCAAATGGAGCTGGGGTTATTTGGGAAATCCCTCCTTATGCTTGACAGGGCTGGGGGGTGATTATAGAAGAAACTGCACTTTGCAAGGAAATACCCAAAAGGGGGGGATTTGAAGGAAACTGCTCGTGACAAAAAAAGAGCTCTCCGGTCACAATGGGTTCGGGGCAGGGAAACTGTCACGAAGTCCCGCGAAACCTTTGTTAAACCGGAGAGCAAAACATGGAAGTGTCCCATCGGCTGCAGCAGTTTTCCCAAGCGGTCCAGGCAGTAGCTGCCAAGCTGTCCAGTCGAGCTAGCTGGCGATTGTGGGTCGTGGTAGTCGGCATGCTCTTTGCTACCGGGCCAAGGACCGTGGCCGCCTGGCTGCGAGCCGCACAAGTCAGGCAACGGTGGCGATCGTATTATAACCTCCTTTGCCAGATCGCCCACAAGATCAGTGAGCTTGCCGAGATCGTGTTTGAGCCAGTGAGCTTCCACCTGCAGGAGTTGCCCTACGTGGTTTTCGTGCTGGATGACACCCCCACCAAGCGTTACGGACGGCATGTGCAAGGAGCCGGCCTGCACCGCAATCCTACCCCAGGTCCGGCCGGCCACGCCTTTCTTTACGGACATGTGTGGGTAACCCTGGCAGTGTTGGTGAGGCATTCTGTGTCCGGGATCCGGGCCTTGCCGCTTTTGTCGCGGCTGTTTATCCCCAAGGGGCAGATCTCCAAGCTTCCTCCCGACCGGCAATGTCCCTTTCGCACTAAGCCGGAACTGGCTGAGGAGTTGTTCCGGCAGGCGGCTGCCTGGGGGGCAAAACTGGGAAAACGCGTCTGGATGGTGGTCGACGGTTTCTACGGGAAAGGTCCTTTGGTGAAACTGGCCCGAAACCTCAACATCGTCCTTATCAGTCGGCTGCGGAAAAATGCGGCCTTGTGGACGCTGCCTCCAGCCCGGCAAGAAGGACATCCCCGCCGCGGCCGGCCTCGCAAGTACGGCACGCAGCGAATCAGCTTGGCCCAGTGTGCCGCCGATCCGCAAGGGTGGCAGTGGGTGGAGTGTCGGCAGTACGGGCGGAGAGAACGCAAGAGGGTCAAGAGCTTTCTGGCCACTTATCCCCCCGCCGGAGGAACAATCCGGGTGGTGATCGTGCAAGAAAAGAATGGCTGCCACTTTTTCTTCTCTTCGGATCCGGAGATATCGGCCCGGCAGATTCTGGAAGCGATGGCGGACCGCTGGGCGGTGGAACAGACCTTTCAGGAACTGAAGCAGGTCTGCGGGGCCGGGGAGCAACAACTGCGGGACCTCTGGGCCAACATCGCAGCCTGGCATCTGCACCTGTGGTTGTATACCCTGGTGGAACTGTGGGCCTGGGACCAACCGCCCGAAGAACTGTGTGACCGTGGAGCCTCCCCCTGGGACGATCCTACCCGTCGGCCTTCCCATGCCGATCGGCGAAGGGCCTTGCGGCAAGCAATCCTCGAAGAGGAATTTTCGGCCCTTATGGGCCGCGGCCCAATACCACCGAAAATTCTTCAAATGCTGAAAAGACTGCTGCATCTCGTGCTTTAACGTCCAACTTTCTTGCAAAGTGCAGTCTGAAATCAAAGTCGGCGGGAATGCTTGGGTTGCTAGGCTGTTTGGCCGGATAGGAGAGGTACCATGAAAAGCCGAAAAGGTTCGCGGGTAAATCGGCGGGAGTTTGTAAGTACAGCCAGTGCGATAGGTGCAGCCATGTTCATTCCGGCAGCTCGGGGAGTTGCGGCAGAAAGGCCGGCCATTTTGGGTGGGAAACCTGTTCGTGCAGGAGGATTCCCAGCTTGGCCCCAAGTCACGGAAGCAGATGTCCAGGCTGTGTTGGGGGTGGTCCGGAGTGGCCAGTGGTATCGATCTCGATTCGTCCCCAAGTTCGAAGAAGTGTATGCGGAACTAAATCAAGCGAAGTTTTGTATCGCCACAGCTAGCGGGACCACGGCCTTATACTGCTCGCTGGGAGCATTGGGGGTCGGCCCTGGTGACGAGGTGATTATACCTCCGTACACGTTTATGGCCACACTTACCGTCGTGTTACAGCATTACGCATTGCCAGTGTTCGTGGATTCGGACCGGGAAACTTTCCTCATGGATCCTGCGAAGCTCGAGGCCGCTATCACAGATCGTACTGCGGCGATTATCCCAGTGCATATCGGCGGTAATGTCTGTGATATGGACCGAATCCTGGCCATTGCCCAGAAACACAATATCCCCGTTATTGGGGATGCCTGCCAGGCTCATCTGGCCGAATGGAGGGGCAAGAGTGTCGGCAGTTGGGGTACCACGGGTTGTTACAGCTTTCAGTTGAGTAAGAATCTTTGCTCGGGGGAAGGCGGGGCCATTCTCACCAATGACGAAGAGATGGCCGACAAATGTTTCGGTTTCCACAACTGTGCCCGCAAACGGGTTCCTGGTTCCTCGTTTGTTTATCGGGTTGGTCGAAACACCAATGCCCGCATGACAGAATTTCAGGCTGCTTTGCTGCTTACACAAATGGAAGGAATTAAAGAGCGGGCACAGTTGCGGTCTTCCAATGCCGAGTACCTTTCCAGTATGCTTCGGGAAATTCCTGGGATCTATCCGGCCCGAATGTACGAAGGATGTACGCGGAATGCTTATCATCTGTACATGTTCCGATTTGTTAGCGATGAGTTCGGGGGACTGTCCCGTACGCAGTTCCTCCGGGCTTTGCGGGCCGAGGGAGTGCCGGCCTCAGCAGGCTACAGCCCGCTCAACAAAGAGCAGTTCCTCCTCGATGCTCTGAACAGCCGAGGTTATGTCCGGGTCTATGGGCAGGAGACGATTCGTTCGTGGCCGGAGCGGAATCAATGCCCCGAAAACGACAAGTTGTGTGAAGAAGGGATTTGGCTTGCCCAAAATGTGCTCTTGGCTTCCCGAGAGGATATGGAGTTAATTGCCAAGGCAGTAGCCAAGATCCGGGCACATGCTGGAGAAATTGCAAAGGTTTAAAAAGTAAGGTTCAACCGAGCCCGGTTGACCAGTGGGAATGTACGTGATTGAGGGCTTGAAAAAGAATTTAGGTAGTCCTCGACATTTGCCCGTTCGTTGTGACATATGACTCGTACTCAGGCACAAGAACGACATGGAACTGGTGGTAACGCACAAGAGCGAGAAGATTTGGGGATGGGTCTTGCAGAGAAGGAGGTGATCATGGAAAGGAAATTCTGGACTTCGCGACGGGAATTCTTGCGGTATGCTTCGGGGGCACTGGTAGCCTCCTCGGCCGTTTCAGTCGCTAGGCCGGCAGTCCTCCGGCAGTCTGCCAAGCTAGCGATCGACGGTGGTCCCCGTACAGTTACCATTTCCCCGCCGGGGCGGCCTCGCTGGGGAGAACCAGAACGCCAGCAACTTGAGGCATTGCTGAAGCAAGATACCCTGTTCTACTGGCACGGTTCTGGTCATGCTCCTCAGACATCCCTTTTAATCGAGCGATTCAAACAATTTTGCCCAGTGCAGTGGGTACACACCTGTTCCTCAGGAACCGCTGCCATTCATATAGCGGTTGGTGCTGCAGGAATTGGGCCGGGAGACGAGGTTATCACTTCTCCGGTCACAGATATGGGTACCGTAATCGGAGTGCTATACCAGCAGGCTGTCCCTGTGTTTGCGGATTTGGGAGCGGGCACCTACAACTTGGATCCTGCGGATGTGGAACGGAAAATCACTCCAAAAACGAAGGCAATTATCGCCGTTCATCTGACGGGCAACCCCTGTGACCTTTATGCTTTGAAAGCTTTGTGCGACAAGCACAACTTGGTGTTGATCGAGGATTGTTGCCAAGCGTGGGGTGCGAAGTATCGGGGTCACCCAATAGGCACTATCGGTCATTTCGCATGCTTTTCCTTGCAGAATTCCAAACATGTAACCTGTGGGGATGGGGGGGTTGTTGGCTCGAATGACGAGCGGTTCGGACCGCTTCTCCAAAAGTTCGGAGATAAGGGAGGTGACCGCCGCAAATGGGGTGGACACGAGGTGTTTGCCACCAACTACCGGATGAGTGAGGTGCAGGCGGCCGTGGCTGCTGCCCAGTTGACGCGGTTAGAGGAGATCGCCACCATCCGTTCGCGGTTGGGCAATCTATTGACCGAGCAAATCGCAGACCTTCCGGGGATCATTCCGCATCAGGTTCATCCGGAAGATCGGGCCGTATATTGGTTTTACATGTTCCGGATAAAGCCCGAGGCTTTCCGGTGTAATCGTTCTCAATTTACCCGCGCGCTAATTGCCGAAGGAGTAAGTGCAACCGGCGGTTATATCGGTCGTCCTTTGTATAAGGAGCCGATATTCCAAAACCATTCGTTCTTTGCCGGGCGTTGGCCCATCAAAGAGATGGGCTTAACAGACATGGACTATACGAAGGTACAATGTCCCGAAGCGGAGGCCATTTTGACCACTTGCATTCGGGTGCCCATTCAGGAGTACATGACAGAAGAGTACATCCTGCAGGTGGGGCAAGCTATCCGAAAAGTAGCCCAGTATTATGCCGCCTAAAAGCGACCGTCCCTCAGGAAACTTACCATCGGGAACCGTGTGCTGGGATCTGAGATTTCCAAAAGTTGAAGTACAGTAGACCCATGCTTTGCAAGGGAGGCTGGGTGTCGCTCGTAAGGTTGTACATGGTCCCTCAGGATTTGGAGGTGAAGGTATGATCGGCAACGGAGCAAACCGTCGGGATTTCCTAAAGTCGATGGGGCTCTTAACTGCCGGGGCAGTTTGGACGGGGACCTCCGGTAGGAAGACCGCCGCCGGATCGCGAGAGAAATTAGCTATCGAGGGTGGGGAGCCGGTTCGGAAATCGATGTTGGCTTCACGTCCATATGGGCCTCAATTTTATGATGAGGTCGAAAAGAAGGAGCTACTTGAAGTCCTCGAATCGCGGAATCCTTTCCGATGGTGGCACGGCAAATCGAAGGTGTTGGAATTTGAACGGGCGTATGCTGAACATATAGGTGTCAAACATGCTTTGGGAGTGACATCGGGCACAACTGCCCTTTTGACGGCAATGGCAGCACTGGAGGTTGGGCCGGGCGATGAGGTAATCCTCCCAGCTTGGACTTGGTATGCCGACTATGATGTGATTGTGCTGGCTGGCGCGCTACCTGTCTTTGTGGAGATCGACGAATCTTTCAATATCGATCCGACCCTCATCGAAGAGAAAATTACCCCCCGGACAAAGGCAATCATTGCAGTGCATCTTCAGGGTACTCCTGCGGATATGGATCCGATTATGGAGATCGCGCGCAAACATGGGATCCGAGTAGTTGAGGATTGTGCCCAGTGCTGCGGCGGAAAATATAAAGGGAAGTATGTAGGCTCGATCGGTGATATCGGGATCAATAGTTTTCAGCTGAGTAAAACTATCACCTCAGGGGAAGGTGGGGCGGTTACTACGAATGACGATGTGCTTTTTGAAAGAGCAGTGCGATTCCATGATGTCGGGGCAATTCGAGCACCTTATACCGAGATCTTGAAAGGAGGTTTGCTGGCAGGATTTGCAAGCTGCAATTTCCGCATGAATGAGTTTACCGGTGCGGTACTAAAGGGTCAGTTGCAAAAGCTGGAGACGATATGTGAACGGGTGCGGCGAAATGCTCGAATTGTTCGCGAGGGTATTGCAGACCTGCCTGGTCTGAAGTTGCGAAAGACACCAGATCCAGAAGGTGATTTGGGCGTGGGAGTATTCATTGATTTTGGCAACCGGCAACGTCGCGATTACTTCCTCCGGGCCCTGCGTGCCGAGGGCATCGCCGCCAGCGGCCCGAGTGGCTCGGTAATACTGCCGGCAGATCCGCGGATTGCCAAAAAGGCAACGATTCATCCCGATTGGCCAAGTTTCAACTCCCCACGGGGACGGGAAATTCAATACGGTGCAGAATCTTGTCCTCGCACCATCGACATTATCAACCGGTTTGGAGGAGTGTTGATGGATCCGAACTTTACGGAAGAAGATCTCAATGACATAATCCGGGCCATTCGGAAGGTATACCTTGCGATGCAGAGCTAGGCGAGTAAGAAGATGACACGTTAGGTGGGCTTTGCACACGGTCACAGGGAAGGAGATGATTTGCCTCGGCTGAGTCTTAAGGAAGCTGAGCGAGCATGTATCGGCCCAGGGTGGCTTGCCCTCCACCGGTAGGTTTTGGCGGCAGTCTTCACTTTCGGGTAAGAAATTGGTAGCCTTGGCCAACCGCAGGAATTGGCACGATTCTGTTCTTGGCGAGGCACCTACGGTCTTGTTTGACCCCGGGGAATTGATCTCGCGGGGCGGAGAAACAGATTCGGACCATCGCGTTTGCTAACTGTTTAGCATGTACTAGGGTGACAGAAGGATTTTCTTAAAAGTTTTAGCGATAAAACTTGGAGGTGAAAGATGAAGAAAGCAAAAGGAGTATCACGGCGACAGGTATTACGCGGTGCAGGACTTCTTCTCGTTGGTAGCACAGCAGCCAAACTGGTTGGATGCAAACCCCAGGGTGAGAAAGTCCCGGTTCCCCAAGTGGTTGACCGAAAAGTATTCGGGGCCAACGAGCAAATTGGTGTGGGGATTATTGGCTGCGGTCGGCGAAACGGCCAGCTTGTAACGGGAAATGTGGGAGATCTGCCGAAAGAAGCTCGCATCGTAGCCGTAGCAGATGTGAACATTCGCAGGGCCGAACAGTGGGCCCAAAAGTATCAGTGTCAGGCTTTTCAAGATTATCGAAAGATGTTGGAGCTGAAAGAGGTGGAGGTGGTAATTTACGCCACTCCGGAACATTCGCATTACCTGCCCTGTATTCACGCCTGTCAAGCAGGGAAGGATATCTACGGAGAACAACCGTTGAGTCACACAATCCGGGAAGGGCAGGTAATGGTTAAAGCGGTGCGGAAATACCAACGAGTCTTTCAGACGGGCGAGCAACAACGCTCCCATCCCAAAACACGTCGTGCTGTAGAGCTTATCCTAAACGGAAGGATTGGGAAAATCCAAAAAGTGATTGGATATAACTATCCGAGTCCTTGGGAGTGCCAATTTCCTGAGGAACCTGTACCTGAGGGACTTGATTGGGATCACTGGTGCGGGCAAAACGAGATCGTGCCCTTTAATATGAACATCTATTTATCGAGGGTTCCTTATGAAAGAGGCGAATACCCCCTGGAGCCGGCCGAAAAAGCCGCGGTTGGGCCCGGCTGGATGTCGTTCCGTCCTTATTCGGGCGGGGAACTTGTCAATTGGGGATGCCACGGTTTGAGTATGGTAATGTGGGCCTTAGGAATGGACCACAGTGGGCCTACAGAAATTTGGGTGGAACCACCGGAGAAGCTAGAAACGCTCGTGTATGATAAGCCGGAAAAACGCGATCGCGGTGATCAATTGATGAGTCGGACGATCATTCACTACCGGTTTCCCAATGGTGTGGAGTTGGAACTTTCCGGCACGGACAAACGGCTTGGTGGTGGGGCAAAGTTTATTGGCGAAAAAGGTACAATCACAATCTTCCGCAATGGATATGAATGCGAGCCTAAGGATTTGGACAAGGATCCCCTGCCGCCGGATGCCATCCGTGTATATGAAAGCGACAATCACATGCAGAATTTCTTTGACTGCGTCCGTTCGCGAAAGGATCCCATCGTCAACGTGGAGATCGGGCACCGAATCGCCACTTTATGTCACTTAGGGAATATCGCTCGGTGGCTGGGACGGCCTCTTCGCTGGGATCCCGAAAAGGAAATCTTCCCCGGTGACGACGAAGCCAATCAGTTCTTGGATTGTCCAAAACGGAAAGGTTATGAACTTCCCGAGGAAGTTTAGTCCTTGCGATTGCTGAGCGGAGAGCTTCTTGACTGGGTAACCTTCGAAGCTCAATTTCCTAGCGAAGGACAGGTATTTTCATCCTTCGGATGCTCGTTCTGGAAAAAAGGGAAGTCGTGAGCAAGCTGTGAAAGAAGATGCCAATCTCCCAGCCCGGCTAAAAAGTCGTTGAAAAGAATTCGCCGAAGAGTCGCTGGTTGGCTGGAAGGTTATTTAAAGGGGCACTATTCCAGGCTCCGGTGGTTTGTGGGAACCATTCGGGCGGGTTGAGTACAAATGGTTTCCGAACGCCTACCCTCACGCCTCGGTGGGCGTTTTTTCTTACTTGCAGGAACGGAAAGTATTTCTGTGTATTCGACGTGAATACTAACGAATACCAACATGTGGTCTTAAAAAGTTGAGAGGTAGGAAAGCAATGCGAAGTTTTCCGAACGGAATTTCTCGCTTGGTGGTTACCGGCTTTCTTTCCCTTGGGCTCGTGTTAGGGGGGTGTGGAAAGCCGAAGGAGGACTTTTCTGGCCGAGCCCGGCCGCAAGTGTCGAAAGGACAAGAATTGCCCCAGAGACAAGCTTCAGTTCCTGGCGAGCTCAAACGCGTCGGCCGGACTCCTGAGGGTTTTGCTCAAGCCGTGGTGACGGCAGGGCTGCCTCTGCTGTTTTCTCGCCAACTTTTGCCTGTCGATGCCAAAGGGCAGTTGGTACAAGGGAACGACGCAGAAGACTCCGCGAAAGCTCAGGCCCAGCAGCTTGTGGAAAATTTGGACATACTGCTTTCCGAAACAGGTTCCGATTGGGAAAAACTTGTGCGGATTCATGCCTACGTGAAAGATGCTAAGACGGGAGAGGTGCTTATCCAATCCCTTTTGGCACGGATCAACGAGGATTCCCGACCAGCATTTACCTTGGTCGAAACACCCTTACCATTGGCAGAAGCAGGCATGGCATTAGACGTGGTTGCAATTGCTTCTGCGAATCCCGGGGAAATGAGGTTATTGCGATGCCCAAGATTATGGGGAGAAGACGGGTTTGCCGATGTGGCTGTGGTTCCCCCAGATGAGCTAGTTTTCTTCTCCGGCTATCCGGAGCGGGGAGAACCGAGAGAAGCCACCGCGAAGGTTCTCTCGGGACTGATGCAGATGGCGGAGCAGTTATCGGTTACAAAGTCCAACGTGGCCCAACTGAAAGTATTTGCTCAGCCGGTTGGTCTGGCGGAAGTCGTCAAGGATCAGCTCCGGGAGTTATTTACTAACGAGCTTGTGCCTCCGGTAGTATTTGTCGAATGGATTGCTTCGGCTCCGGTAGAAATCGAGATGATAGCTTTCCGTGAAGCGAATACCGGTGGTAGTGAAGAAAAACTCGTTTTCTACAATCCCCCGGGCACCAAGCCTTCTCCTACCTTTAGCCGAGCTACTGTGCTTGGAAGGTCCGAGATAATTTTTGTCTCTGGCCTCTGGGCATCGGGGGCGGGCGATGGTGTCACCGAAGTTCGGCATATTTTCGGACAACTCGAAGAGATCTTGAAAACCGTCAGCAGCGACATGCGGCACTTGGTGAAAGCTACATATTATGTTTCGGGCAAAGACGCAAGTGCAGCGTTGGATAAGCTTCGGCCAGAATACTTCGAGCTGGGCAAAGCACCGGCCGCATCGAAAGCAATGGTTCACGGTGTGGGTAAAGCCGGCCGCACCATCACCCTCGATATGATCGCAACCTCTCCATAATCAGGGTTTACATTCTCGAGTGACCGTGAGGGCATTCGGGACATTTGGGTGTTGCTAAGGGCTCCATCGGTAAGAGAGGCTCATTCATCCTCGTCTGCTTGTTGGACGTGTGCGAGATCGCTCCACCCGTTTGTATGCGATGTATTTTGGTGGGATGGGCCCAATTCCTGGGACAAGTGTGGATCAAAGTTCTGCTTGAGGAACCGGCGGATCTAAAAGGTCAATGATCTCCCGGTGGGTAACGAGGTTCGTTGGGAAATTTTCCCCACGGAGGTGATTCTTCAGCAATTTGTTGCGGGTGGTGCGAAGCTACTCGGACTTAAGGCTGTTGCATCTCCCCGGAAGGAATTGGCTGGTCGGAAGAACGCCGGCTATACAGCAGGAAGTAAACCAAGGGAATTACTACCATCGTGAAAGCTGTGGAAGCAAAAATTCCGAAGATGATGGCCCAGGCAAGCCCCGAGAAGATTGGGTCTAACGTAATTACCCAGTTGCCTAAGAGAGTCGTGCCGGAAGTGAGAAAGATTGGGCGAGCTCGCACAGCAACACTTCGTACGATAGCATCCCGAAGATCGAACCCCTCTGCCTGGGCGTTTTGAATGAAATCGATAAGTACCACAGAATTGCGGACGACGATTCCTGCCAATCCGATCATTCCGATCATTGCCGTGGCGGTGAAAAAGACAGGATTGGGATACCCGCCAATCGGCCAATTCACCAAATAGTTCAAAAACAGAAAGCCAGGCATAATTCCGATTGCCGTGAGGGGGATCGCTAGCATAATCACCAGGGGTAGCACTTGGGAACCCGTTTCGAACATTAGGAGCACGTAGATAGCAAGCAGTGCGACTCCGAAAGCGATTCCTAAATCGCGAAAGACATCAAGGGTGATCTTCCATTCACCTTCGCCTGCCCAGTGAACTTCGAATCCTTCCGGTACAGCCCAGGGTACTCCCCCACCGGGCCGAAGCCAAGTTCGCTTTTCAAGCGGACGGGGTGCCCCTATTTGAGCCGTTCGGTCTTCCCAGGGTATTTGATCCAGTATGATGTCCATAATAGCGTCGGCCGGAGGACGTCCTGCCACTTCAGCCGTAACATAAACAACCCGACGGAGATTTTTGTGATAAATGGTCTGCTCTTCCGTTTTTTCCACAAATCTACCTAATTCCCCGATCTGTACTAGCTGACCCTTTTCACCCCGAACATAGACTTCCTCCAAATCATCGACTGCAGAACGAAGTTCCCGAGGTAGTCGCAGTACTACTTGCAACGGATGAACTTCGAACGGGTCATGAACTTCGGTGACAGGAAGGCCCCCTAGTGCAATGGCAAGTGTCTGAGCAATATTCTCTTTCGAAATGCCAGAAAGGGCTGCTTTTGCTTGGTCCACCTCGAAGGTAAGGACCTTCTGAGGAGCTTCCACGGTGCTATCGATGTCGACTACCAAGGGTTCTTGCCTTAATCGATCTTCGACGAAGCGAGCGACCTCGCACATTTGTTCGTAACTAGCATGCGGTGGACCGTAAACCTCGGCCACAATGGTGGAAAGCACCGGGGGACCGGGCGGAACTTCCACCAGCTTAATATTGGCCCCAAGTTCTTCGGCAATGCGGGCTAGGTCATTGCGGATTCGAAGTATGATTTCGTGGGATTGATGCCGGCGATAATGTTTGTGTACCAAATTAACGCGAATGTCGGCTACGTGTGAGCCACGCCGCAAGTAGTATTTCCGAACCATACCGTTGAAGTCCATGGGAGAACCCAGCCCCACGTACAGCTGATAGTCGATCACTTCGGGGACAGTGGCAAGATACGAGGCCAACCGCCGTGTGACAAATTCCGTTTGTTCTAAAGTTGTTCCTTCCGGCATGTCCACTACGATTTGAAATTCGTTTTTATTGTCGAACGGTAGCATCTTAAGGGGGATCAAGCGAAATGCCGGGAGGAGAAAAGCTGCCATAAGGAGGACTACCACAAAAAGCAGCACAAGCCAAATATACAACCTTCGGGCAAGGATACCTCCCAGCACACTTCGAGATACTTTGTAAATCCAGGTGCTCGTAAGCTCAAAGGGGGCCTGCTCGCTTCGCTGGCCGGACAAAGCAACCATGGCCAAGTAAGGAGTTATCATGAAAGCCACGAAGGTGGACACAGTTACTGTAAGCGGCACATTAAGTGCCATAGGAGCCATGTAAGGTCCCATCATTCCCGTGATGAACATCATTGGGACAAAACACACGATAATAGCTAAGGTGGACATGATTAACGCAGGCCGGACCTCTTGTACCGCTCGCAGAACCGATTGCCGCGGTGGAAGAATTCGCATAGCAAAATAGCGCGCAATATTTTCTACGTCCGTGATTGGATCATCGACCAAAAGGCCTAAGGCCAAGATGAGAGCAAACAAAGTAACTCGGTTGATAGAGTATCCGGCAAGATAATTTATAAACAAAGTAACCCCATAACAGATAGGCACTGCCAAAGCCACTACAAGGGCTGCACGCCATCCAATTACCACGCCGATCAGACCAATAACGGTGATAACGGCGATTGCCAAGGATTCCACTAGCTCGTTGACCTTGTCGTTAGAGGTTTCCCCATAATCCCGAGTGATACGGAAGTAGACACCGGGTGGGAAAATTGCATCAGGAGAGCGGGGATCGGCCAGCTCCCTCAGGCGTTGTTCCACAGCCCGAGCCACCCAGACCGCATTGCTGCCCTTTCGCTTGGCCACTGCGATATGGACTGCTGGGAAGAGTTCCCCGGGGCGAATTTGTGCCCTTTCGGCAGCGGTCGGTTCGCCGGCGGGTTGTTCAAACCCTTGGAGAGTACGGATTCCACCAGAGTCGTGTTTTTCCGTTACAAAAGGCGAGTGGGCTTCTTTGGGGTTACGAGGGGTAATTGCAGCTGGGCCAAATCCAATCCAGCTATAGCTTTCTATCTCGGCTGGTCCGTCGATTACTTCTGCTACGTCCCTGAGGTATACCGGCCGACCTTCACTGACTTGAATGACCAGCTGCTCTAACTCCCACTTATCCCGCACGAAGGGGCCAGCTTCCACGATGAACTCTTGATTTTGCTGGTCGAATCGGCCGGCCCGAATGTTCACATTGCTTGCCCGCAGCGCGCGAACAACATCCAGGGGAGCGGTTTGTCTGGCTGCCAGCTCCATGGGCTTAAGCAGCACGCGGATCTGCCTCGGCCGGCCTCCCACAACTTGTACGCGATTTGTATTGGGAACCCGTTGGAGCTCGTGCTCAATTTGCTCGGCCAGTCGCCGGAGCTCATGATCGCCATAAAGTTCGGGGCGATCAGACCATAACGTAATGATCAGGATGGGTACATCGTCAATTTCGATCGGCTTTACTACCCAGCTTTCGACCCCCGGAGGGACTTGATCGATGTTGGAGTAGATTTTGTTGTAAAGCTTGGTAAGTGAGTCCTCACGGTTCTCGCCCACATAAAAGCGGACTGTGACGATGCATTGGCCCGGCTGACTCATTGAGTAGACATACTCCACCCCATCAATTTGGTAAAGGAGTTTTTCCAGTCTCAAAGCGATTTGCTGTTCGACCTCCGCGGCAGAAAGGCCGGGGGCTTTAATCAAAACGTCTGCTATAGGAACAACGATCTGAGGTTCCTCCTCGCGAGGAGTAACCAGAAGGGCCCCCACCCCCATGGCCAGTGCCGCTAAGCTGAGGGTCACTACTAAATCTGCCCGGAGGAATAGACTCACGATCCTCGTGAGAAAAGGTTCTCGTTCCCCATTGGGCATGCAAACGCCTCCTTTCTGGCGAGTAAGATGTCCTCGCTTGTAGACTCAGCGAAAGGTTTCCGGTCAGATCCCAGGGCTCGAGTATTCGGGCTAGGACCTAATCAAGATCTCTTTCCCTTTACTTCCAGGGAAAGCAAACTCCAGCCAACGTTAGCTTGAAAGTTTCGAGCACTCTTCGGCAAAACCCCTCTTCCTAACCTTTAACCTTTTAAGGCGATAGTTGAATAGTATACCCGGTGGGGCCGCCATTTCGGAGGCACCGCTTGAGTGGGGTTATTTGGCTGCTCGAGGCATTCTTTTGTAATCACACCAACGATGCACAGTTGCACCGAGTAAGTCCCCGTCTTTCCGAATTTAAAGGCAGCCCCTTAGGCCTTTTTGGGCTTAAACATCTTCGGGCAAGCGGTAACTTCCCTGGGAAGAGCTTACGGCGAAACCGGTTGGGAACTATCACGCGGCACATTGGGATCGGAAGAGCCTGGGGGACAGCACTCGTCCGGTACAGTGCCCGGGGTCCGCGAAAAGCCAGTTGCGTTTGCAGCTTGGTCCTGAAGCTGGGCAGAAGCAGACATTCTCCGAAGTTCTTCCTCCATTTGTTCTGCTAGCTCCTTTGGCACAAGGATTTGCTCGCCTGGGCTTAGCCCGCTTAGCACCTCTACCCATGCTCCGTATCCCCGCTGACCCGTCTTGATGAGCCGGCGTTCTACTGTTCCGGAAGAAGGATCCAGCAGGACTTTGACGAACTCTAGCTGTCCCACCCGCTCGATGGCTCCCGAATGAAGACACAAATGGCGGCGGGTCCCGGCGGGGATAATCAGCCGGCCAAACATTCCCTCGTACAAGCCCGGATGTTGCGGCAGTTTCACTTTGATTAAAAAGGAGCGAGTGGTAGCCTCTGCCTGAGGTACCTTCTCATCGACCACTCCCTCAAACTCCTCACCCAATGCATCTATTTTGACCTTCAGTTTCGCACCCTCGCGAATATGAATGGCGAGGTTTTCCATCACAGCCACTTCTAACCGCAAGGACGTTACATCGTAGAGCGAAAGTAGCGGGACTCCCGGCTGGGCGATGTCTCCCTCTTCGGCAAAACGATCCACAATGATCCCAGGCTGAGGAGCACGGATGATTGTATACTCGAGCATCACTTTGGCCTCAGCCAAAGCTTGCTCGGCCTTGGCCCGGTTGGCTTCTGCTGCTCGGACCTGCATTTCCAACGCAGTAAATTCCTGCTGGGAAATAGCCCCGGGATTCACCTCGCGAACTTTTCTGGCACGTTCAAACTGATCCTGGGCTTGGGCCAGAGCAGCTTGAGCAGCTTCGAGTGCGGCCTCCGCCTGTCGGAGCTGAGCCTCGAAAGCGGCTCGATCGAGCTCGACCAAAACCTGGCCGGCTTCCACGGAGTCCCCCGCCCGGACAAGGATTCGTTCAATTCGGGCCATGATTCTCGCAGCCACATTGGTTCGCCGGGCTGCACGAAGAGTACCGATTGCCTCCTGAATGAAAGGTTTCTCGCGGACCTCTACAGGAAATAGGACAAAACGGGAGAGATCGACCGTCGGCACAGCGGCCGTTGCTTGTCTTTCGGGACTAATTTTCGGCGTGAAAAGTCCGGCAAACCATGCCATCGTCAGTGCAAGCACGATTAGTCCCAACAGAATAACTAGGGGCCTTCCGATCCCGCCAACCCGAGGATTACCACTAAACCGGAAAAGACAGGTTGCAAAGCCGATCATTTGTCTTAACCCTTTGCTTGGAACAGCCCAAGGAGTTTTTAGCGTGCGAAGTTTTTGCGAACTGCGTGCGAATGGTCTAACCTAGGGTTTACAAAATCCAGTTCGGACAGCTCGAGCTAGGTTATGTTCCGACCACTGACTAACCGTGCCGCGTCTAAAGTGAAAGTACATCTGAAAGGTTATGTCCTAAGGCTATAAGTCCCCTCTATTCACGAAACTGCCCTCGGGGAACCTCTCACCGACTTTTATGCTTGACCAACCCTCACGTTCTTCAAAAGGTCTGCTCTCCTGAGGAAGACTGAAGGTTTTTAAGCACCTGCACAATCATCCAAATTACCACAGCAATTCCGAGGATCAAGGTAACGGCAAATAGCAAAATCGGACTCCATTGAATTCTTACCGGACGGTTCCAGAATTCGTATTGGGGGGCCGACAAACTGGCAAGATCGGCCGTAATCCGCACAAAAGAATTCAGAACTAACACTAGGAGATGCCCCAACGCCACCAGAATTGCCGTAGTCTTCTTTAGGCTGTTCGAATTACCTCTAAGACTCCATAGCATGCCGCTCAAAATTACCGGCAGGAGGAAAGCCCCTCCTGTCCCCACGACACTAGGCCAAGTTAACAGCTTGTCCCAGCTTTTTTCCAGGGTTTGCAGATGCCACAGGGAAAACAAGAAAAGTCCCGCTGTGCCCAAAGTGTAAATGGGTGCGGCGGCCCGAAGCACCCTCCTCTGATAATCACCTCCCAACCCCCTGCCAAATAGGCCTGCATCAAGCACCATCCAAGTAGCTGTTGTCTGAACAGCTAAACTAAACACGAAAAGCCAGCGAGGCCAAAAACTTGGGTCGCCGATGTTCAAAGTCAACCCGGTGACCGCCCCAGCGACCACCGTTCGTTCCCAAAGAACGGGCCAACGCTGAATATCATTCATGAGGCTAAAGGCGTTGGAAAAGAAAAACCCTATCACGAGGAACATCAGGGCGACGACAACCCCCAAGGCCAGTTGTTTCCGTGAGATGGGGTTCTCCGTAGGGATTTCCCTCCAGCTGTACAAGTAAACCCCGTAATAAGCAAAGATCAGAAGAATGATAATCGCTAGCCAATGCCAAGCCATCAGGATTGTAGCGGTATAAAAGATCGGCCCAAATCCCACTTGCAAGAAAAGCAGGGGTACAATTCCGAGATTCACCCCAAAGGCCACGATGACGGGCATTTGCTTCATCAGGCGTCGCGAAAGCTGTCGCAAATGTAAGTCTTGAGAGCAACCCCAAGCCAGAGCAAGGGGAATGCCGGCATACCACAACCCCATAAACGCGGCGTGGAGGGCAAACCCTACGATTCTAAACACCAAGATCAACCATGGGGGCAGGGCGAAATACTCCGGAAACTGCTGGTCAAACAATTGGCTCATGGCGGCAACCTTTCTGGACCCTATTTCAAACGGCACAAGCCTAGCTTCTGACCCCTAAAAAATGAAGGATCCTTTCACTATCCGCCGAAGGACCGCTGCTTCTGTATCAACAAAACCACAATAGGCGGCCCAATTGGAGGGCAAAAGATCCGCAGATTGGGCAATAGGTTTTCACGCGTGGAATTGTTCGGGATTTCTTGACGTATGACTGCAAGCAACACCTAACCGGAAAAATTTTTGCGATACCCGGACTACTGGAAGGACTCGGACGACCGCTTGGTCATTACGTGGCGAGAGAGGCCCTTAAGAGTTCCCGAGGTCGCGGCGGTCGCCTCGGAGGCTGAAGCTTCGAAGCCGGAGGGGGCGATTCGCGGGAGATTCCCAGGCCACGGGGGAGCTAAAGTAGATAGATACTCCGCCAGAATTTCCGCTTCCTCCTCCCGACCACACCACGGTGGCATATAGAAGTAAGGTTCGTTCAGATTTAACAGAAACTCCTTGATCTTCTGTTGCGACATCCCACGCAAGAGCGGAGCCACTGCTGAATAGCCGAGGGATTTTGCATGGCAATCATTGCAATGATACAGGAAAAGCGTTTCTCCTAAAGCAAGACGGTCACTTGGGCTGAGGTCCTTCAGGCGAGAGTAAATGATCTTTCCATCTTCGATCAACTGCGGGTATTTCCTCTCGACGTAATACCGCGTCCAAATTCCCCTTTGCAGATATCCTTCTTCTCGCAGCTTCGGAACCTCTTCCTTAAATATCTGGTTACCGAAAACCACGCGATCGACCACAAAGGGCTTTCGCACTGCCTCTCGCACAAATTCACCAAGGCCGAAGGCGGCCAGCCCCAACAGTAGCAGTAATCCCGCAAATCCCGGGTTAAGCCAAGCAGGGGTCCCTACTGAAGCGATGAAAACCATAGCGAAAACTAGAATCGTTAAACCAGCCACGGCTAAGACAAATACCGTGATCACAGGAGCAGCCAAAATCACCGCCGCGGAGGATTCGGGCAGTAACAAAAACCACAGGAAGCCTCCTACGCCGATACATACGATCCCTAAAAGCGAAGGCAAGCTAGCGCGCTTCTGCACTACCTCACGCAGCCGCCCCATCGGCAAAGTTATCGATGCGTGCAGAAAAACGTATAGCGCGCTAAGGAGAAATGCTGCCCCGGTTCGTGCGATTACCTGGGGCCAAAATTGGGGATTAAAAAACCCGTGCCAAAAATTACGCGTTTCGGGCCAACTGCCAGAATGCAGCATAAAGGAAGTGATTCCGGTAATCAGGACCAAGCTGATCCAAGCGGCAATCGCATAAATCCAGGCCAAAGATTCTCGCAACCAAGCAGGGATCCGTCTCCAGGCGTAGTATAGGAGGAAAGCGGAAGAGAGCTCTATTACGAAAAACACCCACTCCGTGGCCCACCCGAATACAAAAACTTGGATTAATAAGGCGGTAGCAAGCGGGCTGGCCAATCCGATTGTCCACCAAATTCCCACCCCGGTGATTGCCCCAAAAACCACCGTGATCAAAATGAAAAATGCTGCATGCCGGTGAAGGTATGCCAAGTATTCTTGATCTTTGGTCCGGTGAGCAAAAGTAATCTCGCGGGCCAAGAAGAATCCGCCTCCCACCGCATAGTGAGCAACAATTACATGCAAGACTGCAATGACCGCAATCAACATGGGGGCATTAAGCCCCGGAACATACCACCACGGGAAGTGCATCGAATCACCTCTTCACTCTGTCCGAAGTTGCCAACCCGACTGTGTTTGTTTCTCGTTGAGCTTGTCAAAAAAGTCTTTAACCCGCTGCCCTGCTTCCCACCGCACCGGAAAAGGCAAATTGAGATAGCCACAGGCGATGAACTACCTTTAAAAACTTGGATAAATCACCTTCGCCCCCCGGTTTTCCACTTTCCCGTTTAAACTGGTTGCCAGAGTCGTGTAATTTCTGATGAATTCCCGAGCAAATGTCATCTACTTCCATGAACCACGATATGTGGCCCGGCTAAATCGGAAAATAGCCACGCATTGGGCCATCGCCTTCCATGGCCGGGTTCATGCCCGATTTTCTGATTCTTCTCCGCCGGGCGGCACATCAGGTAGCCTTTTACCCGTGCTGCCAATTTATCCGGAACCCCGCCCCCTGAGGTTAAAGATGCCGATGGTAAAGTTCACACACCACCAGAGAGCCGGCCTTCTGGAGGCACTCTCGAAGCTCAATGCCGGGCCTCCCCACAAAGATTGGACCTGCCCGCAAAGAATTTATCCTATTCTACTTGGCGGAATTGAAAGAGGAAGGTGACCTTTGAGCATTTCCCGTTCATTTCTCGAAATCTGTCTTCGCCCGTGATTATCCTGGCTCAATACGTAGTTTGTTGACTGTTTTAATGATGATAACGCATTCCTTGAGTGGGTACCGAATGTTACGTGGCGGAGTACGGGGCTACGCAAGGCTCTGTCCTCACGTGCTCCGGTGTTAGTCCGAGCCGCTTAAGGCGGTGGCATACTCCCTTCGAGCGGCCGACGGAAACACTCAGGTAATCCCCACTGTGTATCGGAACCAACCACAGCCAGGGGGCATCGTCATAACGGGTGTAACAGGAAGAGGGTTGCAGATCTTCACACCACAACAAACCCAGAAAGCCGTGTGAATGTGTAGTTCTCTGGATCTCAATGACTTGTGGCAAACTTGCGTCTATGTGGCGAAGGGTTCCAGAAAATCACATCCCCGTTCACCACCGAACGGTGGCAATTTTCCACACCAAGGCTCAAGCGAGTTTTTTACTAAGCTTTGGACGGACTCCGGGGAATAAAGCCTCCGGGAAAATGTAACTGCGGAAAATTCGCCAAGTAGGGTTGGTTCGTTAGGAACCCGCTCAACGATTCACCTCAACTGCGTAGGCACTCCCGGAAAATACAAAATATGTGGCCCAGCATGAGAAGACATTGTCTACTAGCTTGGTCGGCAGCAGTTTGGCCCAGTCGGTTTGTGCCCACTTTCTCGGCTGCTTGTACGGTGGAGGTATCCTTCGGCTGCCGAGTCCACCGGGGCGGTCTCTTGACGAAAAGGCGGTGGAGAAATTGGGGGTAAGGCTATCTTGTAAACCCCTGTGCCTTTTAGTTCCCATCGAATTCGTGGCCCCAAACTGAAGCCGCTTCGGTGGCTCAGCGTGAAACTCTATGGAACGGTGGTGCCCACTCGGCCAGGAGGTCGCTCAGCTGTAGTTTAATTTCTGACCGCGAAAATGAGGGGCATATCCTTTCGGCGATTTAGAACGACTAGGAAATTCCCCGAAACGACGACCGTGGGTGATGCCTCCGGGTACCCCTTTGGAGGCATAGGAAGTGCATTTGGAGGCATAGGAAATGCAAAGGATGGAGTGGCCATTGGCTCAAAACGGCAATAACGGGATTCCCTCTTACAGATGGTCGCTAGCTGGTGGAGAAGCCTTCCCGAGTGTGTGATCACCCCGAGCTGGGACGGCCCAGCCATTTTCCAAGCTTGTGCCTTTTACGTTTGACGTGCCGATCTACACTTCCATGGAACTTTGGCCGGCAGAAGGGATTATTTAAGGCTCCAGGACGGAGGCGGAGGGAACACGCGAGGGCAGTCGGGAATGGATAGCCAGACAGTTTGTACAGTTTGGGCCCGATAACGTGAATTTTGCCCGGAGCGGCAGTTGTGGCAACCCAAGACTCCCGGGAGGTGTTCCGACCTCTGCTCACCCAGTGGCGGCACTCCAGCCTTTCTGCAGGCAGGAGATGCCCCTCTCATGGACAATTTGTGGCGGAGAATGGTGGAGCCTCTTGGCCCCAATTCGACACTTGGCCGAAGTGGCTTAGTCTCTTTTCGGGGGAGTTGGCTCGTGAGGTTGGCCGGGTGGGTGTGGTCGGCGGAGGCTGGATGGGTGCAGTTATTGCCGCCCAATATGCAGCTCTCGGTGTACCGGTGACCCTGGTCGAGAGTAATGCTTGCAACTTTTCCCTGCTTCAAGAGCACGTTCGGATCCTTTTGGCACATCTTTCCCGAGAGCTGGGACGCACGATCGGAACCCCGCCTTTGCAGATTACTGCGGATTTAGAGTCCCTGGCCGATTGCAACCTGGTGGTGGAGGCCATAACAGAATCTTTAGGGCGGAAACGCAACCTCTTCAAAGTGCTGGAGACAGTGGTTCCTTCGGACTGCACCCTGATTACAGGGACTTCCGCAATCCCGATCCGTTTGCTTTCTGAGGGGCTAACGCGTCCCGAGCAACTGGTAGGAGTGCATTTTTTTCACCCGCTCCTCCCGATCACCCGCGGCGGATATGCGGAGGTTATCTGGGGGGATGGGACCCGGCTTCAGTCTCGAAGATTGGCTGTGCTTCATGCGGCCTGTCTTGGTCGGATAGCCATTCCCGTTCCCGATCAACCGGGGTTTGTAGCGAACAGGTTACTTTTTGCTTATCTTCAGCGATCGCTGCGGTTGATGGCTTGGGGAGTATCCGCCCGTGAGTTGGAGGAGGCAACAAGCTTCTTAGGGCCGTGGTGGCAGCCGCTCCGACGTTTGGACGAGATTGGGCTAGACACCGCACTCCGTGTCGGCAAATACTTGCTTGCCGAACGAGGGTGGCAAAGTGCGGGTTCTTCTTCCGATTGGGATCTGCTAATTTCGTGGGTAGGCCGTGGCCGACTGGGGCGAAAATCGGGCGAGGGATTTTACCTATACCCGAGCTCGCAGATGGGAAGGAGGGAGTGTGGCGGTTTCCCGCAAAGTTGCACGCCGAGCCTTCATCCGGAACTTGAGCTTTATGATCGGAGGCGGAAACCCCGTTGCCAAGTACAACCCGTGTGGGTTGTGGCCGCACTTCTCCTCCCTGTGATCGCCGAAAGCTACAGCCTTTGGTCTCGGAGAGTGATCCCGGAACTGGCGGTAATCGATGCCCTCAGTGTGGGTGGTTTATTGCTGCCGCCGGAAACAGGTGGGTTCGTTTCCTGGTTGAAAGCGTGGGATGTGCAAGTGGTTCGCGAGACTTTTTCTCGGGTCGTGGAGTTAGGTTGGTGCACTAAAGAGGAGATAGAGGCATGGGAGCACCTCCGAGGTTTTCTTGAGGTTGCACATTGTGAACACCCCTTCCCGAGGTGAATCAAAGAGTCCGCGAAAACTCTTGCCGAAGATTAGCCGGCGGGCACAAAGAGGTTTTTGGAAATGCGAGGATCAGCACAATGGGGCAACAATCTGCCGAATTTCCATGCTCGAGAAAAAGGATCTCTCATTTTAATCAGGTATCACCCGGCCATGAGTTTTCTTCTAGCTCCGAATCATTAGGACTACTCGCGATAGGAAGATTAATCCGCAAGCTCGGTTTTCCGCTTTGCTAGTTGTTCTTGTAGTCGTTGCACGATAGCACTGTGCATTTGGCTTACACGGCTCTCAGATAGGTCCAGGGTGGCTCCGATTTCTTTCATCGTTAGTTCTTCGTAGTAATACAAGATGATAATGAGCCGCTCGTTGCGACTGAGTCCTTTGGTGATGAGCCGCATGAGATCGGCTTGTTCGAGGCGTTTTGTCGGATCTTCTCCTTTTTTGTCTTCGAGAATGTCGATTTCACGAACATCTTTGTAGCTATCTGTCTCGTACCATTTCTTGTTGAGGCTGATTAGATTTACAGTATTTGCCTCGGACATTAACTTTTCGAGTTCTTCGAGGCTGATCCCGAAATAGTCGGCCAATTCTTGCTGGCTCGGTGGCCGGCCAAGTTTGGCCTCTAGTGTTTGGATAGCCTCATTAAGCTTGCTTGCCTTAGATCGCACAAGCCGCGGAACCCAGTCCATAGTCCGCAGCTCATCGAGCATGGCTCCGCGAATTCGAGGGACACAATAAGTCTCGAATTTGACACCACGGTCCAGGTCAAAAGCCTCAATTGCATTGATTAGCCCGAACACCCCAGCCGAAATTAAATCCTCGAGGTCCACCCCTTCGGGCAGTCGGGCCCAAATTCGCTCCCCATTATAACGGACCAGGGGCATGTAGATCTCGATGAGCCGATTCCTCAGTTCTATATTGGAGGGATCCCTTTTGTATTCCCGCCACAGCTGTTCGATCTCTTCGGGGGCTAATGTGGTTGACATGGAATCCTCCGTGAACTTTTTCTCCTGTTCCGTCCGAGAATCTTTATGAGAGCTTGTTGCTTTAGCTGGGTTTTCGACCTGCGTCCGTGCAGTAGCCTTCATGGGAGGATAACCTTACGGCATCTATCCTCAAGTGGCGTGCTACCAGGCTGCCTGCAAAACTCACCCGAATATGCTCGCTTTTTTAGGTGCGATTAGGGATTTGATTGCAGGGAAGCACCGGCATTCCCACATCTGCCCAACTTGCATCTTGAGTATCATGGCATTGCTGCATGAGCCCGTCAGGAGGGCTCGTTTTTGCTTTCGGGTGTGATGAGGCAGTAGCGACAGATTTCCTCTGCTATTTGTCCCAGACCGAAGCCGAGGCCTGCGAATACCAATAGGAATACCCAAGTGTTAAAAAGTATCTGATCCTCTTGCAGTCCGGCCGCCAGATCGGACAGGCCGACTGCCAAACTGGTAAGAGAGGCTAAGAGAAAGGCAAATTGCCGAACGATCATCGGTTTGTTCACCGCGTCCCTCATCCGGGGAAGTTAACCTTCCGGAAGCTGAGGCCTCTAGGCAGTACCTTCCCTTATTCTTTATGTCGGCGAAAAACATGGGTTGCTTCAGGAAATTCAGAAAACCCGGATCTCTTTGCATAAGCCGCCTCGGGTGGAATGGTCGGAATTTTCAGAATAAAAGCATTTCCTCTCAACATGACATTACGAGTTTTTTGTCGCCCTAGCTAGAGGGGCTGCTTATTCTGCGTCGAGGAACATGGACTTAGACGTCCTCGCCAATTGTGGACAGAAAAATATCGAGGAGTTTTCGGGAAAAATTCCTCTTTCCCCTTAGGTCCCACGGTGCCGGAAAGCCTTTTTCTGGGGTATGCCCAGTAGCCTGCCTTGTCAGCGGAAAGTCGTGTGGTTTAGCTCTCCTAGTCTGTGTCCTCACGTCGACCTGCGGTAGCCCGAAGAGATCACCTGAAAAGGGTTTTTCTTGCACTCAACTATTCCCTGGGAATGGCTTTCCTCTTTCCGGCTTAACTGCACAAATAGTCGATGCGGAGAGTACATCAAGTCGCTCCGCAAATGTCCGGAAGTAGAACCATCATCTTGGCAAGGTTGACGGTGGGGTGCAGAGCCGCCGCCAATCCCACCCATTTCCTTGGCTTTGTGTCTTATAGCGGTTCTGGTTATTTGCGGAATCGGATTACTAAGGCACTATCCTTCCCTCTCGGTTCGACGACCTGGGAGATAGTGTTCCTGCCGATCACCGCGTAGTGAAACGACAACGCGGGTTGTGCAACCTTCCACGACTAGCTTGAGTATATACTTTTACAGTAGGAGTTTCTCGACATAGAGAGCCGAGAGAAGATGCGGTGAAGCAAACGCTCTACCTTCGTGCAGAAGACTTTGGTTATTGCAGAACCTAGCTCGAATGGCCTTAGTTGTGGAAGGTTTTCCGCCGGGGGCAACTGGCCCACATATTGAGTAGCAATTCCCAAAAACTGCCGTAAAGCTCCCGCCAGAATCCGAAAATTTCGCTGCCCTACGCTAGCTCGCTGCGTTTCCGCGACAACAAACAGGCGGGGCTGATAGTGCCGAAATGCTTTCAGTAACGCATAACTTCGGATCAAATTTTCCTTGGACTCTCCGACAATGAGAAGCACAGCATCCACATGTTTCCACCACCACCGGAGCCAGTCGATGCGTGTGGAATCGCCATCGACGAGGACCAACCCTCCTTTTTGAGTATCTCGGAAATTTAGCCACTTCCAGACTTCCAAAGAGGGTACGACGGCCTCGATTAGGTTAGGGAGAACCCTGACGACTCT
>Ga0071330_1060789_pt1 | contig 26348 bp, 29 predicted proteins | sample GBScel77sediment_FD_63802 | JGI IMG/M metagenome (GOLD analysis project Ga0071330, IMG submission 63802) | Hot spring sediment microbial communities from Great Boiling Spring, Nevada - Cellulolytic enrichment Sediment 77C v2 (version 2) | ecosystem: Environmental > Aquatic > Thermal springs >...
GATTGCAGCATACTATGGATGCCAGATAACTAGACCATATGGCTACTTCGATGACCCAGAGTTCCCCATATCTCTTGAAAAGATCATCTCATGGATAGGTGGTCAACCAGTAGAATCATATATGAAGACTAAATGCTGTGGAGGAATGCTAATGTTAACAAATGAGGAAGAAGTACTCACAGCGATTAAAAAGATCTTCAACTCATATGCTAGGATCGGTGCAGAATGTATCGTTACGGCATGTCCTTTATGTCACTTAAACTTGGAGATAGCAAGAACTACACTAGGTGAAAGAATAGACCTAGATAAAGATATACCAATCATCTATTTTACACAGTTAATCGGGTTCGCATTCAATATCCCAAACAGTGAATTAGGTATCAGTAGAAACATCGAAGAACGTTTGAGTAAGAAGACAGTTTTAACAGCTACTGTAAGAGGTGGTGAAAATGGATAAAAGAATCGGAGTATACGTATGCCATTGTGGGCTGAATATTGCCTCAACAGTTGATGTACAGAAGCTTACTGAGTTTGCTCAAAGTTTAGAAGGAGTAGTTATCGCTCGAAACTATCCATACATGTGCTCTGATCCAGGTCAAGAACTTATCAAGAAAGATATTAAAGAATATGGTTTAACAAATGTGGTAGTTGCAGCTTGTTCTCCAACTCTTCATGAACCTACATTCCAGAGAGCCTGTGAAGAGGCAGGGTTAAACCCATACATGTTCCAGATGGTCAATATAAGAGAACATGTTTCATGGGTGACGGATGACGTTAAGAAAGCAACTGAGAATGCTAAGCTACGTGTAGCTGCTGCTGTAAATAGAGTAAAATTCCATGAACCATTAGGTAAAATACGTGTTCCAGTAATACAATCTGTACTAGTTATTGGAGCTGGAATAGCAGGTATTGAGGCTGCTTTAAAACTTGCAAACTCAGGTAAGAGAGTCTACCTTGTTGAGCGGGAGCCCTCAATCGGTGGTAGGATGGCTCAGCTTGAGAAGACTTTTCCAACCCTTGATTGTGCAGCATGTATACTAACCCCGAAGATGGTTGATGTAGCATCTCATCCAAATATCACGATACTCGCATACAGCGAGGTTAAAGAAGTATCGGGATATCTCGGGAATTATAAAGTTAGGGTAGTTAAGAAGCCTCGATACATTGATGAAGAGAAGTGTATTGGATGTGGTATATGCGCTGGAAAGTGTCCTTCAAAGAAAGTTCCCGACGAATTTAATATGGGTTTAAGCTTTAGGACAGCCGTATACATTCCGTTTCCACAAGCAGTACCAAGGAAATACGTAATAGATAGAGAACATTGCCTTTACTTTACTAAGAATATTTGCCGTGTATGCGAGAAGTTCTGCCCAACCAAAGCAATAAACTTTGAACAGAAACCTCAAGAGATAATACTTGAAGTCGGTGCAATAATACTTGCTACAGGATATGATCTCTTTGACCCCTCAGTAATAAAAAGCTATGGATATGGAAGATTCAAGAATGTATATACTGGGCTTGAAGTTGAAAGGCTTACAAGTGCTTCTGGTCCAACCAATGGTAAGATAATCTTAAGGGATGGTAAGACTCCCTCAACGGTGGTAATCATACATTGTGTAGGATCTAGAGATGAGAATTATCATATCTATTGCTCGAAAGTATGCTGTATGTATGCTATGAAGCTCGCTCACCTGATAAAAGAAAGAGTTCCAAACTCGACTGTCTATGAACTCTACATAGATATACGAGCACATGGTAAAGGCTATGAAGAATTCTACAGAAGAGTACAGGAAGAAGGTGTGATATTCATTAGAGGTAAACCAGCCGATATCACTGAATCTGAGAATGGAAAACTAATCGTAACTTTTGAGGACACTCTATTAGGGAGAGTACAATACATAGAGGCAGATATGGTTGTATTAGCAACAGCTTTAGAGCCTAGGAAAGATGCAAGAGAATTATCAAGAATCTTCAATCTCTGTGCTGATAAAAATGGATTCTTCTCAGAGAAGCACCCCAAACTTGCGCCAGTCTCTACAGTTAATCGAGGAGTATTCCTTGCGGGAGCATGTCAAGGACCTAAAGATATACCTGACTCAGTAGCTCAGGGAGCAGCTGCAGCAGCTGAAGCATTAGCCTTGCTTAGCCAAGGGACTGTAGAAGCTGAGCCAGTGATAGCTGAAGTAAACAGAAATCTATGTTCTGGATGTAAGGTATGTATATCTTTATGTCCATATAATGCAACAGTATTTGATAAAGAAACTAAGACTGCAGCTGTTCAAGAAATACTATGCCAAGGATGTGGAACATGTGTTGCATCATGCCCCTCAGGAGCTAGAACGCTTAGACAGAGAGGATATACAGATAAACAGATACTAGCTGAGATAGAAGCTATACTTCCCAAACGCATAGCAACTATAGAAGTTGCTATAGCAGAAACCTAATCTAAGCCCTCAATTCTACACTCCGTCCACCTTCTTATATTCTTGTAACTGAGGTAACTGTAAAGTTTAAAAATCCTTATTAAATGTCCGAAAGTTAGATGTAAGATATGACTGAAGTCTATGGGCTACTTGTTGGAGCATACTCTCGAAATGAGTATTTGATTAAGTCTTTTAGAGAATATTTTAAGAATAAGCTTGAGAGAGATGAGTTAAAGAAGAGAATAATAGAAGAAGCTAAGAAGATAGTTGAGCTTCAATCTAGAGCTGGCTTAAGATATATTATCGATGGCATGCTGGAATGGCATGATCTTCTTAGACCTATAGCTGAAAATCTTCTAGGAGTAGAAGTAAATGGCTTAGCAAGATGGTTTGATAATAATGCATTCTATAAGAAGCCTATAATAACTGGAGAGATTCATAGAAAGAATAGTATACTTTCAGGATATGTCTACCCAGACCTTGTAACTATGGGAAGATGGAAGTTAATACTGCCCGACCCATATACATTCATATCACTCTCAGAGAATAGAAGCAAACTTAAGCTAGATGATCTACTCTTCCATTATTCTGAAGCTCTCAACAATGAACTACTGGAGCTCCAGATAAAGCATAGGATAGGTCAAGTTCAACTTAGTGCACCCTCTCTTGTATGGCGTAAACTAGAAAAAGACATTCTAGACACAGTAGGACATGCTATAGCAGAAATGCTTAAAGGAGTTGCCGCGGAAAAGATGATACACTTATATTTTGGAGATGGGTTAAACGCTTTACCAGCAGTATTAGACTATGATTTAGATGTAGTAGGATTCGACTTAACATATACGAACCTGAAAATATTAGCCGACTACGACATAGATAAAGTAGCTCTAGGAATAGTAGATGGAAGAAACAGCCTTCTAGAAGATGTAGAAATGGTCGCTAAGAAGATTGATAGATACATCGATGAAAGAGAACCTGAAATAATCTATATTACTCCAAGCTGTGAACTAGAATTTCTACCTATAGATATCGCGAACGAGAAAGTAAAGTTAATTTCAAGAATAGTTAAAAGAGTAGGTGGTGAAAGTTGAAGCTCTTCCCCACTCAGGAGGTTGGAAGTCTTTCACGTGCTCCCTTCTTGAAAAAGATCACACATAAAACTATAGAAGAAACGAAGAGATGGGGGAAGCTGCTTCAAGTTGAAGATCTTGATATGCTACTCTCTATATTGAGTAGGGAGAAGATATCTCAAGAAGAAGTTACGATTCTATATGATTATGCCTCACTATTTGCTATAAGGTTCTTTGAGTCGGCAGGCTTAGATGTTGTATGGGATGGTGAACAGAAACGTATCGAAATGTATGAGCATCCCCTAATACATATAGAAGGTATTAAATTCCTAGGAATAGTCAAGGTCTGGGATGCAGAATTCTATAGGAAGGCAGCATTTATAGATTCTCCAAAATTGATTAAGCCATACCATCTAGAAGAATTCCTCTTTGTAAAATCTAAAGCTAAGAAGGAAGTAAAGATACCATTTACAGGCGCATATACTCTTGCTGACTGGTCTTTCGATGAATACTATATAAAAAGATACCTAGATTTAGATGATCCATTACAGGCTAAATTAAAAGCAAAAGAAGAAATGGCTCTAGACATAGCTAAGAAGATTATTAGACCAAATATTGTAAGCTTGGTTGAAGCTGGAGCTAAGAGGATACAGATAGATGAACCTGCAGTAACTAGTAAACCTTGGGAAGTACCATTAATGGTTGAAGTATTAAACGAATCTATTAAAGGAGTAGACGTTAAAGTAACCCTCCACGTCTGCTATAGTGATTATACGAAGCTCTTCCCATACATAGCTGATGCAAAAATACATCAAGTATCAATAGAGTGTGCAAATAGGGATAGTAGAGAGCTTGGATCAACAGATGAGGTAAGAATAGGATATAATATCCTAGAATATTTCAGAGAATATGCTGAATGGCTTGAAGTAGCTCCAGGAGTAATAGATGTACATACAGACTTCATCGAACCCCCTGAACTAGTTAGAGATAGGTTAGTTTATGCTGCTAAGAAGCATGGGGATGTATCAAAGATTATCGCATGTAATGATTGTGGGCTCAGGACTAGAAGCTGGGATATAGCATATGAGAAAGAGAAGAGTCTTGTCAGAGGGGCAAGAATGGCTGAAGAACTCTACAGCTAAACTTTAAAAAGCTTATTCAAGCGAATTAAGCAAAATTCGATGGAATGCTAAATATTCTAAACTAGAAGACAAGTTAAAGAACCAGAAATTATATAGAATAAAACAAGGATAGAGATTTCCCCTTAAAAGGTTTAGGCTCTAGCTTCTCTTCTAGATACTCCTACAGCTGTACCAACCCTTCCAGTAGTTCTAGTTCTCTGTCCTCTAACTTTTAATCCTAGTGAATGTCTTATTCCACGCCAAGATTTTATCATCATCTCTTTTCTAATGTCTTCTCTAATGGTAAATACTAAGTCTGAACCATACACTTGAATGTCTTTTCCAGAGACTGGATCGTTCCTTCTATTTAACATCCATGATGGAATACCATGTTTAACAGGGTCTCTCGCGACTTCTTCAAGCTTCTGCAACTCATGATCTGTTAAGAAGCCAAGTCTTTTCTCAGTATCTACTTTCGCTGCTCTAGCTATAGCGTAACCTAACATAACCCCTATCCCTCTAACTCTAGCTAAAGCATAGGGAACTTTTAGAGAACCATCTAGATCTGTTCCAAGAAACCTTACGATATGCCTATACTCTCTCGATGACATCCAATAGACCATCGTAGGGGCCAACTAATAAACATTCAGCAAGAGTGTACTAACTAAATATGATGATAAAAATCTTCTAGAATCTTTAGAATATGCTTAGAAGAATCTTTAAAGATAATGCCCGATTTTCATTAGACGAGTTTACAGATAATTACTTAAATACTAGTTTTCCATTTATCTGTGTGAGAACATGCCCATACAAGGAATTGAATGGATAATCGTAGCAGTCATAGTCTTAGTTCTTTTCTTATGGGGTCCTGAGAAACTTCCAAAATTAGCTAGGTCAATAGGTCAGGCAAAGAAAGAATTTCAGAAAGCATCTAAAGAAGTAGAAGAAGAAGTAAAACATTTCGAGTCAGAGTTAAAATCTCCAATAACTTCAGAAACTTATAGACCTGCTACAACTGCTCCACCACCTCCATCTTCAGATGATAAATTATTAGAAATAGCTAGATCTCTCGGTATCCAGACAGAAGGTAAGACAAGAGATCAGATAGCTCAAGAGATAATCGAGAAAACTAAGAAGACTCAGACTGCATCTTAGAAGTGACCTAGAATGCCGATACAAGGAATAGAATGGATCATAATAGGCGTTATCATAATAATCATACTTCTAAGACCAAATATGATAATAAGTTTTGCCCGTGGATTGGGAAGAATGGTTAAAGAATTCAAGGCAGGTTCTCAGCAAGATGAAAGGGAGAGGATTGAGAAGATCGCTAAAGAGCTTGGAATAAACACTGAAGGAAAGAGTGATGAAGAACTATTAGAGGAAATAAAGATGAAGCTGGGCACAATCAAAGCCTAGAACGTAGGTATGAAACTATTTCGGAGAGACACTCTGTATATAATTGTTTCGACAAGATATTGTAAAGGAATATAGAGTTTCTCATCATCAATCTGAGAAGTATTTATTTAGAAGAGAAAGTTATTCTTGTAGAGAAGAGATTAAGAAGTAGTCTGAATATGTCGTAAGGGGATAGAGTTGAAGAAACGTGTTGATGTGAAGGAGATGACACTACTAGAACATTTGAGAGAACTTAAGGATAGAGTTAAGGTAAGCTTGATCGCCGTGATAATCTCTACTCTCGCTATGCTAGTCTTTCCCGCAGAATTTAATCTAAGCTGGGAGGCACTATATGCATACAAGCCTCTCATCTCTGTAATCTTGGACATCATTAGAGAGCGAGTTATGCCTGAAGGAATGATTCTTATTGGTTTGACCATAACTAAACCTCTAGAATTATACTTTATAGCTTCACTAGTCTTTGGTTTAATTTTTAGTAGCCCCGTAATAGGATACGAGATTTACAAGTATGTTGACCCTGCACTCTATCCACATGAAAGAAGAATGATATATCCTTTCCTAACAGCCTTCATAAGCTTATTTACTTCTGGAGTAGTATTCGGCTATCTGGTTCTAGTACCATTTACTTTTAGAGCTATGATGATATTCTACAACTTAGTTGGTGCAGCACCTTACGTAGATATAATGGATTTCTACAATACAGTTTTCATCGTTGTTATTGCCACTGGAGCAGTATTTACATCTCCTACAATAATAGTTCTACTAGTTAGAGTAGGACTACTAAGCACGAAGACGATAACTAGGAATAGGAAGTGGATATATGGTATAGGTTACATAGTCGCTGCAATAATAACTCCAGATGGAGGATTATTCACAAATGTTATACTACTCTTAGTACTCATAGCATTAATTGAGGGAGCTGTGCTCATTGCTAGGAGATATGAGAAGGAAAGAGAGAGAAGAGAGAGAGAAGAATACGTAGAAGATAGTAAACTATCTGAACAGAGTAGAATAGATGCGTGTAAATACTGTGGTGAACCTCTAAAAGGTAGACTATTCTGTCCATCATGTGGTAAGTCTCAAGTCTAAAATAAGATGGAGGTATTTACTAGATGTGATACTGTATTGTGAACTCCATGAATAATTATAGCTGAGAATATGCTTCCATTCCTTGCTACTAGCCATCCAGCAGCTAGACCTATTAAGAATGGCGAAGTTATATTCCAAGGATCGAAATGGGAGAATGAAAAGATTAATGCTGAAGATATAACTCCTATCTTAACTCCTAAGATTTCAACCAATGGCTTAAGAAGAATCCATCTAAATAATAATTCTTCAATAGGTGCGACTAAAAACCATGTTAACACTAAAGCTAGTATGAGCTCAATAAAATTTGAAGGAGTAAACTCCCTCATCTTTTCAATATACCATGATGGGGGAGGATAAACTATATCTTGTATGTATGTTAGGATGCTTCCCGCAGCCCATACACCTAGAGCTATTAAAACAATATACTTCGGTTTTATATTCTTCAATGACTTTAACATACTTAATAAAACCTCTCTCCTAACAGCTAGGTAGATTATAGATGGAATAGCTAATGCAGTCTGACTTACAATTGTTGAGTAAATGTATCCCTGCATCTTTATGAATCCCGATAATGTGAGCGAGATCATAGATAGCATCCATATAATTAATGCTTCTAGAACTTTATCTTTCAGCAATTATTTCCCTCACCCTTTTAATAGTTCCAGCAATCTTAACTACTCTTAGACAGATCATGCTATCATCTAGCTTCCTAATAGAAGAAATAGATAATATTGCTTTCGATGTAGAGTTTTGAGAACACTCTAAGATAAACTTATTATTAATCTTCTTAACTACTCTCAAGTTAGCTTCATTTAAACCGAACTCGCCAAATAATTCTAGATAGCTTTTCTCAATAAGCTTCTTAAAAACTTCTAAGGGTATCTCTGTAGATGCTTTAACGATTATGTATCTCTTCTTTCTCTTAACCAATCTTCAATACGCCTCTAGCAACATAGCTAGATGATAGTTTAACTAGGTTTGCCTCAATAATCTTTCTTGGTATAATGGATACAGCGTCTAATGCTGAACTCCTGTCTAATCCGAGCACTTGTAGGAGAGAAGCTAACTCATGAGGGCTACGAAGCTCGAAAGGTTTGGAAGCACCTGAGGAGACAATTATACTAGTCTTCTTAGATAGATAGTTAACTATCTCATTAGCTACTCTTATGAATTCTCTTCTACTAGTTTCATCTATAAGCCATTTAAAAGGTAGCTCAACAGAGTTACTAATAAGTGCTGCTACACCTTTATCGATTCTAAATCTCTTATTAGGTGGTAGGATTAAGGAGTCAACTCTACTATCTCTTGCAGCTGTTAAAGCGATCTCAAGATTACTACATATAACTGAGATTACTTCATATTCACCTCTATAAGCTCTCAGATTCTTGAGGAGAGTTAATCTATTTTCAGGCTCTAGAATAAGCTTTCTATAGACTTCTATCTTAAAGCTTTCACTAAGCTTCTTAAATTCTTCAAGTCTATTCTCATCTACTGAAGATACGACTACACTCTTGAACCCGAGCTCCTTTATCTCTGAGATCATCTCAGATAGATCTAGTTCATCAGTCAAATTTATCCAGAAGTCTATATATTTTCTACCCACACCCAATCCCCGTTAATGTGCTTAAGCTTCACCCTCCTCTTTGTTTATGTTGTATCTCTTCTATCTTGTGTATTTAACATATCAATTAGCTTATCTATATCTCCTCTTATTGATACCTCAATCCTGATAGGGTCTTTATCGGAGAGTCTTAATATTCTATTATAAGCTGCTTGCTTGTCTAAGCGGATGTAGAGTTTTCCTCCATGCCTCCCTCTTTCTATGCAATTCTCAGCTATGTCATGCTTCTCATGTTCTGAAAGTTTAGAGAAAACTTCTCTAATAATCTGAGTAGATATTTCAGGGTCTAATACTTCAAGCTTAATCATTGTTACTGGATCTCCATAATAACCCTTTAAAACCTGGCTACTAATCTTCATCCTACTCATCCTGTCTAATCCAACAACATTCTCAACAGCCATCATAACTTTATCTTCATCTTCAGTAGCATGGCATAGAACCTGTATAAACATCTTATCAACACGCATATCTAGAAAAATATCCTACAAGCTCAGTATTAACATTAAATGACATGAATTCTAAGAGATAGCTCTTCTAGTTTTAAATAGCTAGTCTTATACAGTTCTTATTAGGTTTAAGAAGTGAAGATTGGGAAGCTTTGGATAAAGTATGATGATATAGTTGAATGTGGAGTATGTGAGAGGAGGTGTAGGCTTACTCTAGGAAGTAGAGGGGTATGTAAAAATTATGTAAATATTGATGGAAGGTTGATGCATGATGGTTATGGTGTTATAAGTGCTGTTGAGAGTAGGCCGATAGAGATAAAACCCTTCTTTCATTATTGGCCAAATAGTACATCTTTAACATTCTCAGGATATGCATGTACATTCTATTGTCCATGGTGCCAGAACCATCATCTAAGCTTCTCTAATCTTCCCACAACATCTAGGAGAATAATGCCTCAAGAACTAGTAGAGAAAGCTCTAAAAAATCGAGATGAAGGATTATGTGCAAGCTTCAATGAGCCTACAACACTCTTTGATTATCTAGTAGATTTATTCGAGCTTGGAAGAAGATTCAACCTATATGGAACGATTGTAACTAACGGCTACTTTACACCTCGAGCAATTCAAGAATTGATAGAACATGGAGTAGATGGATTTAGCATTGATATCAAGGGATGTCCAAAAGCACGTAAAGCTATTGCCTCAATAGATCATTCAATAATCTTCTCTAATGCTAGAAAAATAATAGAGATGGGGGGCCACGTAGAGATGGTCTACCTTGTTGTTACAGGCTTCAACGATCTTGAAGAATGTATAGATTGGATACTCAATAAACATATAGATATTTTAGGAGCAGACGTCCCTCTACACATTAATAGATATTACCCAGCCAATGTCTGGAAAACTCCACCAACATCTCTATCTACTCTACTCGCAATTAAAGAGAAAGCTGTGAGGATCGGCTTAAACTATGTATATGTAGGAAACGTGAGGATGGAAGGCTTAGAAGATACTAAATGCCCTGATTGCGGTAAGATTCTGATCTCTAGAAGGAACTATAGAGTAACATACTTCAAACTAGATGAAGGTAAGTGTCCTAGATGCGGTCACACTATTCCGATTAGGGGAAAATACATTCAAGAAAAAACATACATATATTTTTAGAAGGAGCGGCTCGCTTACAGCTGACCTAGAAGTCCAATAGTTTAAAATGGGACGTTAACTCTGCTTATATATTCGATAGGTAGTAGGGATCAACGTTTTTAACATAGTATATGGAGATCTCTTCGGAAATAGTTTGTCCTATGAAGAAGTTGAATTAATTAGGCGGAGAGCTGAAGCATTCCTACGTAATGCACAAGGACTGATCAATCAAGGAGAATGGGATTTAGCAGTATTCAATCTTGAGCAATACTGCCAACTTATACTCAAGTATAAGCTTTTAGTAAAGAAAGGAAGTTATCCAAGAACTCATTCTCTTAAATCATTGATCCGAATATTAGGTGATGATAATCCTAATTTGTTAAGACTTGTTCAAGATGAAGAAAAACTTCATTATATTGCTAGACTTGAAGAAGCATACATAGTATCTAGATATTTACCTTACGTCTTCGAGGAGAGAGAAGTAAAAGATATCTACAGGTTTGTCGTCGAGGTGTTTAAACCTATTGTCGAAAAGATATGAAGATAAACTATTGGATTATCTTAAGAATTATCTAGATGTAGGACGTGAAGTAAAGAGGATACTGGGTAGGATCGACCCAAACGTTAGAGTTTATATCTTCGGCTCAGTGGTTAAAGGATGTATTACAGCTTTAAGTGATATAGATATCCTTGTAGTCACAGAGGATATTAACATGAAGCATGAGATGATGGTCAAAGTCTATAGAGAGGTTGAAGCTCCAGTAGAACTTCATATAACTACGCCTGAAAAATTCTCTAGCTGGTACATGAGATTCATATCCCCAAATGAGATAATAGAGGTTAGATAAGATTGGGAGAAGTTAAATAGAGAGCCTATAGGGATACGGTAAGGAGATAATGGATCATGTCGCTTTACAGTAAGATTAATGAGCTTTGGAGAGAAAAACCTGAAGAACTTAAAGCATCAATGAAGGAGAGGCTAATTAAGTGGAGAAGGCAGCCTTCAGTTGTAAGAATTGAGAAACCTCTTAGACTTGACCGAGCCCGCCAGCTCGGCTATAAAGCTAAGCAGGGATTCATAGTTGTTAGGGTAAGAGTTAGGAGAGGAGGCTTCCAGAAGCCTAGACCTAGAGCAGGTAGAAGACCTAAAACGATTGGAGTGGTTAAGCATAAAGTTGACGTAACAATGAAGAAAGAAGCAGTAAATCATGCAGTTAAGAAGTATCCAAATCTCTACCCACTTGGAGCATACTGGGTAGCTGAAGATGGGCTCTATAAATGGTTTGAAGTAATAATGGTTGATCCCAACCATCCGTCGATAAGAAATGATAAAGATGTCCAGTTACCGAATACTTTGATGAGAAGAATCGAAAGAAAAGAACAGAAAAAGAAAAAATCTAGAAAAGCCAAAAAGATGAAGGAAGAGAAGCAGGAGAAGAAATAGCTACCTAGATAAGGTAATCTTCATCATTAAGGTTTGATTGGTAAAAAGGAGCACAGTTCTAAGAATATATCAATCTTTATTTATTGTTTAGTTTTTCAGCTATTTCATGTGCTTTCTTCGTCGCTGCCTCGACCGCTCTCATTACAGCTGTCCTTATCCCACCTTCCTCAAGATAATATATTCCTTCAATAGTTACACCAGCTGGAGTTAGTACCATCTCTTTTATAATTGAAGGATGAAGTTTCGTCTCTAGATAAAGCTTAGAAGAACCATATACAGTGTATGCAGCAGAATAGTATGCTAGTTCTCTAGACATCCCAACTTTTAATCCAGCGTAAGCCATAGCCTCGATCAATGTTGAAACATAGGCTGGACCACTTCCACTCAACGCAGTAATAGCATCCATTAGTTCTTCTTCAACCTCAATATATTCACCCATTAGCTTAAAGAGTTCTTGGACTTTTCTCACATCTTCTTGAGATAGATTTGGTCCCTTAGCGTATGCTGTTAAGCTAGCTTTCACTAATATATTGATGTTAGGCATAGCTCTAACGATCTTTGCTTCAGGAGCAGCCTCGACCAGCCTCTGTATAGGTATAGCTGCAGCGACGGAGATTAAGATCTTATTTCTCATATATACTGCTACTTCTCTTAAGACTTCAATTGTTTTATGGGGTTTAACGGATATGATGATTATGTCTGACTTAGAGGCAACTTCTTTATTGTTGCTCGTTAATTCTACACCTAGATTTTCAAGTTCTTTAATTTTTGAAAGTTTTCTTCTAGAAGCTATGACATGATATTTACCAGTTTCTGCAATAATCTTTGCTATAGCTGAACCTATTTGCCCAGCCCCAATTATACCGACCGTCTCCATGATTCTCTCTTCAATATTAACCAAGAATATAAGAATTATCTTTCCAGCATAGACATTCTAGAAAGAATGAACGTCATGGTTTTAGATAGTGTTTAGATGAGAAGTATGAATCAGTCTTAGAACATATCTTATAAATTATTTCTATCCGCTTTTCAATGCTTATTAGCTTCTTTTCAGAAGATTGAGTTGCAGTTGATATGGTTGCTGTAAACGTCGTAGATGTATGGAAAAAGTTTGGTAAAAGATATGTGTTAAAAAGGTTAAGATTTAAGGTAGAGGAAGGGGAAGTTTACGGGCTTGTCGGACCCAATGGTGCTGGTAAAACAACTACCTTAAGGATCTTAGCTACGATTCTAAAACCCGATAAAGGTGATGTATACATACTTGAGAAGAGCGTAGTAAAACATACAAACCATGTAAGAAGAATAATATCTTATCTTCCAGAAGATGTAGGAGTATACAAACATTTAACTGGGAGAGAATTCCTTAAGATCAATGGGTTAATACAAGGACTTAGAGATAGAGGTCTCGAAGAAGCTGTAGAATATGGTGTAGAGATAAGCGGTTTAGGAGAACTCGTTGATGCCCCGATGGGGTCATACAGTAAGGGTATGAGGAGAAGGATAATGGTAGCCCGTACTTTAATGAGCAGATCTAGAGTATTGATTCTCGATGAACCAACAAGCGGCTTAGACGTTGAACATGCTGTATATGTTAGAAGATTAATAAAAGACTATGTTAAGCAGATGAATGCATCATGTATTGTATCAAGCCACAACATGCTTGAAGTAGAGTACCTGTGTGATAGAGTAGCATTAATAAAAGATGGATCTATAATCGTTGAAGGCAATCCGAAACAGATAGAAAGAGAATATGATGCTGAGAATCTTGAAGAAGTATTTATCAAGGTTGTGAGAAAATGAGTTTAACAGCATTAATATATAAAGAATTAAAAGAGCTGCTGATGGAGAAGACAATCCTAATAGGAGTAGTGTTAATGCCTCTACTATTATTTCCAACTATTGGAGGGATATTCTCATTCACCATGATGGAAGCAGCTAGGACAGGTGAGACTGAAATTATAACGTTAGCAGTAAATGATCTAGACGAGGGAGAGTACAGCAAGTTCTTGATAGATAAGATTAGAGAAAGCAATGTCCAACTCATCTTTATTAGAGGCAGCAGCAACTTGAACGAATTATTCGATAAAGGAGTTGCAGCCTTCATAGAGTTTCCTATAGAATTTACTGGGAAGATCTCAGCAGGTCAGAAAGCTAAAATATATGTTTTCTATAATGTGAAGACTGTTAAGATAGGTAGCTTAATTAGCATCAGCAAAGTTTCTGGAATTCTTTCAAGAGCTTACCAATCACTATCTGAGAAACTAGCTGAAGAGAGAGGTGTTGATCTAGAATTTCTAAGCAAGCCTATTGAAGAAGAATCTAACACATTCTATAGAGGCGATGTTCTGAATTATCCTCCAACGGTCATGGTGAATACCGTTCTCTCTTCAGTCTATGGGCTACCGCTAGTCGCATTAATAGTAGTAGCCCTCACTGCAACTATCTCAGCTACTAGTATTGGGTTGGAGAAAGAAGCTAAGACGCTAGAAATACTTCTTACCCTTCCAATAAGTAGACTTAAGATTCTTCTTACTAAAATGCTTGCATCCACCATCATTGCTCTAATAGGCATGTTCTCATTTGGAGTAGGATTTGGAATATACTTAATATTAGCATTCTCAAGGATAAGTGGTCTTCAAGAAGTATCAAACATGAGTGAAGATATGGATGTATTTACAAATACTGGGCTTCCTCCTCCATTAAACTCTACAGGTGTGATTATCTTAATGTTTACTATTTTCATAGCCATGCTTTTAACGATGTCTATAGGCATACTTGTCGGAGTACTTGCAGAAGATGTTAGAGGGTCTCAGCAGCTAGTTGGAGCAGCAACATTCCTTCCAATGTTTCCAGCATTCTTTCTCACAGCCTTCATAAATCTTGATGAATTAGCTTTTCCCGCCTCCCTCTTGATGATGCTGAACCCATATACTCACTTCTTTAGAGCGATAGACTACGTAGCTACGGGAAAATACCTAGAAGCTGTATCTGCAACAATGGTAACAGGATTATTTACTTTAGCATTCTTAATTATTTCAGCTTGGCTATTTTCAGGAGAGAGGCTTATAACACTTAAAGTATCATTGAGAAAAAAGAAAGAAGTATCATGAAGATGCCAGGTCTTCTACATCGATCTCATACTTAGAATATAGCGGTAGCACAGTTAATTATACAAAAATGAGAATAAAAGTGTTTCAAAGAAAAAGTGAAGGTAGAGTATTTTTACCTACTTTCTATCGGTATGTATTCTTTGTCTACTTCTCCATCATAGTAGAGTCTAGGTCTTATGATCCTATTGTCTGCAATGTATTCTAGTATGTGGGCTGACCACCCAACCGTTCTAGATGCTGCGAAAAGTGTACAGTAGAGGTCTATAGGTATATTCATGGCATGATAAATTATTCCACTCCAGTAATCTACATTAGTACATATGTTCCTCGTCTCACATAGCTGACTCATAACCAACTCTTCAAGCCTTCTACCTATCTCATAGTAGTCTTTAACTTTTCCTCCTGCTTTCTCTGCAAACTTTTGAGCATATTCTCTGAATATCTTTGCTCTTGGATCGTATGTCTTATAAACTCTATGACCCGCACCCATAACCCTCTTCTTACCAGTCAAAATATACTCTTCATACCATTTATCTACGTTTTCCACGGTTCCTATCTCATCGAACTGTCTCATGGCTTCGACGTTTGCATATCCATGAAGGGGGCCTCTAAGAGCACCAATAGCACCAACAATCGCACTATAATAATCACTCAAAGTAGAAGCAATCACAACAGCAGTAAAAGCAGAAGCATTCATCTCATGCTCAGCATAGAGTATCATTGATACATCCATAGCTTTCGCTAAGATCTTCTCTGGCTTTTCTCCATGCATCATATAGAGAAGGTTTTCAGCATGGTTTAACCTTGGGTCAGGGCATACTATTTCTCTTCCATCTCTAATTCTATACCAGTACGCGATAACAGTAGGCATCTTAGAAATCAATCTAATCGTCTTCCTCCTCACACCTTCTAAAGTCATATCATGTCTTCCAGGATCTAGGTTCCCTAGATATGAGACAGCGGTTCTAAGCATCTCCATAGGTTCAATATCTCTAGGAATCCTTGCTAATAACTCGATAACCTCTCTTGGAATATCTCTCTCTTCTCTCATCCATCCACTAAAATCGTTTAGCTCTCTTCTAGTAGGTAGCCTTCCATAAAGTATTAGATATACTGTCTCTTCATATGTACTATTTTTTGCTAAATCTTCTATACTATAACCTCTATAGTAAAGTTTACTGTGAAATCCATCTATGTAGCATATCGTACTCTTATCTATACAGATATTTTCAAGACCTTTACTGATAACAACTTTACCTGTAACTTTATCTAAACACCATGGTTGTTCTTCAGGAGAAATCTTTCTACCCAAATATTAACACCTCTTAGACTCGTTTCTAACTGGCTAACGCAGGATAAAAGTCTTATTAATGCATAGGGGTGGATCATGGATTTCAGAAGTTATGCTCATTCTAGTTACGTAGAAACTATAATCTGTAATAGGATGAAAATAGTTGTATTGGATAAGGTTAAATAACTCTTAATCGCATATGGGAGCTGTGAACGATTTATGGATGAAATAGAGAGCAGGTCAATGGACAAGCTAGTCTCTGAGCTGCATGAGATGTATGAGAAAGCATATGTGGGTGGAGGAAGAGACGCTATTGAAAAGCAGCATCAAGCTGGGAAGTTTACTGCTCGTGAAAGAATAAACTTGCTTGTTGATGAAGGAAGCTTCATAGAGCTCGACGTGTTTATGCTTTCAAGATCTACAGAGTTCGGAATGGATAAGAGAAAATACCTTGGAGATGGAATTGTAACAGGATTAGGAAGGATAAACGGTAGACTTGTAGCAATATATGCTCAAGACGCAACCGTAATGGGAGGCTCAATTGGAGAGATCCATGCCAATAAGATATCTAGACTATATGATAAAGCAATGGAGTTGGGAATACCTGTAATAGGGTTGAATGACTCTGGTGGAGCACGTATACAGGAAGGTGTAGCCTCACTTCATGCCATAGGCGAATACTTCGCGAGAAATGTTAGAGCTTCAGGAGTAATCCCACAGATTATCGCTATCATGGGACCATGTGCAGGGGGAGCAGTCTACTCTCCTGCTCTCGGAGACTTCATAATAATGGTCGAGAAAACAAGCAACATGTTTATTACAGGTCCACGTGTTGTAAAAGCTGTAATGGCAGAAGACGTATCTTTCGAAGAACTAGGAGGAGCTGATGTCCATACCAGGATCTCTGGTGTAGCTGACTTTGCAGTATCTTCAGATCTTGAAGCAATCCAGCTTATCAAGAAGCTACTCTCCTATCTTCCATCAAATAGTCTTGAAGAACCTCCAGTAATTCAGACTGGAGATAGTCCTGACAGAGTAGATGAAGAATTAAACAAGATTATTCCTGCTGATCCTCGTAGAAGCTACGATATAAAAGAAGTCATTAACAGAGTTGTAGATATCGGTTCATTCTTAGAGGTGAAGAGTCGATATGCTCCAAATGCTGTCGTAGGGTTCGCACGTCTAGATGGATATCCCGTAGGGATAGTTGCCAACCAGCCAGCAGTACTAGCAGGGGTACTTGACATAGATTCATCTGATAAAATCGCTAGATTCGTAAGATTCTGCGACTGCTTCAATATTCCTTTAATCACGTTTGTAGATGTACCAGGATATCTACCTGGAACCAAACAAGAGCATGGTGGGATAATAAGACATGGAGCAAAAGTGATCTATGCATACGTTGAAGCATCCGTTCCCAAGATCTCTATAATCGTTAGGAAAGCTTATGGTGGAGCATACATAGCGATGTGTAGTAAGAGTCTAGGTGCAGATGTGGTCTATGCTTATCCAACTGCAGAGATAGCGGTAATGGGTCCCGAAGGAGCTGTAGAGATAGTCTATAGAAAAGAGTTGGATAGTTTAGAGCCAGAGAAAAGAGAGGAACGCTTCAACCAGCTTGTAAGCGAGTATAGAAATAAGTTCGCCAACCCGTATGTTGCGGCCTCCCTAGGCTACATCAACTCTGTAATAGAGCCTAAGGATACTAGACCAGTACTGATTAAAAACCTGAAGATGTTCTTGAAAGGTAAGAGGAGCTTGATAGGAAGGCTTCCGAGAAAACATGGGAATATGCCATTATAGTTGGAAGAACATTGGGAGAAGAGATAGAACTACTGCACCTGCGATGACAGAGGCCACCTGCCCACCAGTATTAGCAGCCATAGCCTGCATCAGGATCCAGTTGTCAGGATCTTCTTGACGAGCGATTAGATGGGCTGTCCGCGCAGCCATTGGGAAAGCTGATATCCCTGTAGCACCTATCAGGGGGTTTATCTTACCTCCTGTTAGATAATAAGCAAGCTTTGCACTAAGAAGACCACAGGATAAATCAATTATAAAAGCGACGACCCCGAATCCAAAAACCATCAAAGTTACAATATTTAGAAATTTTTCAGCCATCATCGTTCCACCTATTGTTATGCCTAATAGAAGTGTAACTATGTTTGATAATTCATTCTGAGCTGACTTAGCCAATCTTTCAACTATGCCTACTTCTTTTAAGAAGTTTCCAAACATTAATGCACCAATTAATGGTAGACCCTTCGGTGCTAAAAGCCCTATAGTTAAAGTTACCAGTAATGGAAAGATTATCTTAAGCGTTCGTGGAAAAGAGCCTGGCTTATACTCCATCCTAGCTAGCCTCTCCTTTTTACTTAAGAGTGTCTTAGAGAGGGGAACTTGGAGGATCGGGACTACGGAAATATAGGTGTAGGCTGCAACTGTTACTGGCCCTAACAGTTCTGGAGCATACTTAGAGGTTACGAAGATTGCTGTAGGTCCATCCATCGCTCCTATTATTCCAATACTCGCAGCTGCGCCTGGATCGAGTCCAAAAGATAATGCAAGCAACATGGTTAGGGGGATACCTAGATGGGCTGGAATTGTTATTAGTAGATACCATGGGCGCTCGAATAGAGGTGTGAAATCTAACATTGCTCCGATACCAATGAAGATTATGATGGGGAAAAGCTCTGTGAGTATTCCATAATCGTAGAGGTATCTCAGGAACCCTCCTACCTCCATTAATTCCCCATACGGTATATTCACAAGTATTGCTCCGAACCCTATAGGTATAAGGAGAAGAGGCTCATATCCTTTCTTGATGGCTAAGAGGATTAAGACTACTCCAACGATTATCATGACTACGTTTCCTAGGGGGGCTAAGAGGAAATCCATAATGCAGTCCACCTACTCTATCTCAACTAATGGATCTCCAGAATTTACTGAAACCTTCTCTGAGACATATATCTTCTTTACCCTGCCAGCTTTAGGGGAGTAAATAATATTCTCCATCTTCATGCTCTCTAATACTAGCAGTGGGTCGCCTGCTTTAACTAGGTCCCCCTCCTTACATTTTATCGAGATTATAGTTCCAGGAATCGGTGCCTGGACTAAGCCTGGCACCTTAGCGGTAGGAGCTTTAACCTCTGCTGCAGGTCTAGGCGGACCAACTTCTCTTGGAGAAGGCGGTGGAGGAGGTACTTCAATAGGTGTAGGTGTTTTCTCTACGCCTACTTCTTCTACTTCAACTTCAAACACCTTATCTCCTATTTTTATTCTGAATTTTCTTACCAAGCTATCCCACCCCCTCATATCCTGTAGAGTAAAGTATGCTTGAAGCTTTCCATAGAGAAGTTGAAGGCTCTTGAACTTTCTCGGTATATAGTTTTACAGTTGTCTGCGAAGTCATGTATGCTACGACAGCACTTATAGCAGCTGATAGCTCTATCTCCTCTATTGATTTTTCTTCACCAACTTCTTCAACTTCTTCTACTTTGGGTGGTGATGGCTTAGCCGTGAAGAATTTTCGGAAGATGTAGGTTAACGCCATTACCAGCAGCACTCCACCTGAGAGAATTATCAGCCAATATGCTGTAAACAATAGACCTAACCATAAGTTTTCACTCAAGATCATGGAATCAATTTTTCTTATCGGCTATTTTAATATTACTTATGAGCGGTAAACTATTTCATACTAGGCCGTTTCTCCACATTAATCCAATTACTATGTCAAAATGCTTTTAAGGATGTAACCTATAAATGTTAAAGTTATACTTGATTGTTTTGAGTTTAATGATGTTTAAGATTATTCGTTATGAGGTTGTTGATTCTACTTTTAAAGTAGCGAGAAACCTACAGAATACAGAAGAATATACTACTGTAATAGCGAAAAGACAGCTGAAAGGTAGAGGTAGATTTGGTAGAGAATGGCTCTCACCTATTGGAGGACTATGGTTTACCACTATCCTCTATCCGAGGACATCTATCTGTACTTATAGTCTCCTATCTCTCCTATCTTCTTTGTCTATTTCAAAAACATTAGAGAAGAATACTGTGCTTAAACCAAAGATAAGATGGCCGAACGATGTATATGTTAATGATAGAAAGATTGCAGGTATATTGATCGAATCGGATGTAAACGGAGACATCATAGAAAGGTCGCTTGTAGGCATAGGCGTAAACGTAAACTTTAGTCTAGACCATCTACCGATAGAGTTAAGAGATAAAGCAACTACTATACTAGAAGAATTTGGTAAACCAATAGATGAAGACACATTACTAATAGAGATATTGCTTACCCTAAGAGAATACTATGAAAAATATAAGAAAGGACTGTATAATGAAATAGTGATAGAGATAAAGAAAGAAGGAGATTTCATAGGTAACCATGTCATTCTGTATACTCATTCAAAGAAGATTAAGGCATTCATCAGGGACCTTGATATATACGGTAACTTGATAATCGATGTAGAAGGTGGAACTATGACACTAACACCTAAAGATGTTGAGAAGCTAGAACTAGTTAAAACATCTGAGTCAGAAAGTTCTTAGAATCCCGTATTTGTATGAATCCTCTTTATACAGTATTACTATTCTGTTTTTCTTATTAAGCTCTGATTTTATTCATTAAATGTTGAATGTCTTTTCGATTTAAAAGATAAAGTATCAGGATAATCTTCAACGCATCTCCTGGGAGGAAGATCAAGGCCCCCATCAATATCGCTCGAGAAAAAGCATCAAAAATGTATAATCCTCCAAAATTAGATAGCCAGAAGATAAGCCATGGAACACCTACTCCATACACTATTAACTCGGAGATGATACATGCTAAGAAGCCTTGAAGCAGTATCCTATTCTTGGATGGATGAAATATTAATCCTGCGAATGCGCTAGCAATAGGAAATGAGAATAGATATCCAGCTGTAGGTCCCGCAAATACTGTTAATCCACCTCTGAAACCAGCGAATACAGGTAGACCTATTAAACCAAGAGCGAGATAGATTAATTGTGAAGCTAAACCTATCTTGGCCCCTCCAATTAAGCCTGATAAAATTACGAAGAATGTTTGGAAGGTTATAGGTACAGGTCCAACATATAGAGCTAGTTGAGCTCCTAGAAAAGTTAGCGCAGCGAAAAAACTTGAAACTACTATCGACCGTGAAGTCTTCATACGTTGGGTTGAATATACTCAAGCACTTATATTTATTGGTTATAGATAAAAGAGCTAGTCGCCAGAAAAATTGATAGATGATATGTCCATTTTTACGCTCTTCTCATATTTTTAGCTGCATCTATTATGGCATCTATTATAGATTTGTATCCCGTACATCTGCAGAGTATTCCATTCATAGCTTCTACGACTTCTTCTCTTGATGGGTTAGGATTCTTGTTTATCAGCCAGTGTCCAACTATTAGAAAGGCTGGTGTGCAGAATCCGCATTGTAGTGCTCCATGCTCTATGAATGATCTCTGTATAGGTGCTAGCTCACCATCTCTAGCAAGACCTTCAACAGTCAATATCTCTGAACCATCAACCTCAACAGCAAGAACAAGACAAGACTTAACAGGCTCTCCATTCAGTAAGACCGTACATAGTCCGCAGTCGCCTCGCTCACATGCTTTCTTCGTCCCCTTAAGTTTAAGCTCTTCTCTAATCAGCCATAGTAGAGTCTTATTAGGCTCGACTTCTACAATTTTTTCCACACCATTTATCTTAAATCTTATCATTTTTCTACCCATTTAGACCACCCCCACTAATTCTTTAAGCAATCTTGTGGTAGCGACTTTAACGAGGTTAAGCCTGTATTCTGCACTACCTCTAACATCTGAGATCGGGGAAACTTTTTCAGAAGAGATCTTGACGGCTTCTTCAATCTTCTTATCTATAGGCATGTCTTTCTTCTTGAAAACTTCTTCTACTTCTCTAACTCTTATAGGTGTTGGAGCAACACTTGAAAAAGCAAGTCTAACAATTAGTTCTCCTTTATCTCTATATGCTAGTCCTGCAACTCCAACAACTGTTAAGTCTTCACTCAGAACTCTCATCATCTTAACATACTTTCCATAATAATTTGTAGGAGGCTCAGGGATGAAAACTTCTTTAACAATCTCTGTTGGCTTAAGGATCGTCTTCTTGACACCTATGAAGAATCTTTCTAAGGGTACTTCTCTAACACCATCATTTTTATTGATTATTCTTACTCTAGCATCTAATATTAGCAGGGGTGGAGCGCTGTCTGCTGCTGGGCTGGCATTACATATGTTTCCGACAAGTGTTGCACGATTTCTTAAAACAATGTCTCCAATAGTTCTTACAGCTTCACACAATACTCTATACTTCTTTTCCATGATAGGATGTTCTAGCATATCCTTGTATGTGACAGCTGCACCTATCGTTATCCCAACACCTTCCTTGTATTCTATCTGTCTAAGATCAGGTATCTTCTTGATATCTATCAAATTTTTAGGTTTCAGTAGTCTATCCCTCATCGAGACCAGCAGGTCTGTGCCTCCAGCTATTATCTTTGCATCTTCTCCATATCTTTCTAAAAGCTCTAAAGCCTCACTGAGAGTGGCTGGTGAGTAATATTCAAATTTTGGGAGCATGCTTCTCACCTTTTTCTGTTTAATGCTTTCCAGATATTTTCATATGTTAAGGGTAGGTCATTTATGTTTACACCAGTTGCATGGAATATTGCATTAGCTATAGCGGCTGGGACCGAGAGCATGGATAATTCTGCTACTCCTCTCGCACCATAGGGGCCATCACTCTGCGGGTTTTCTATTATTATAGGTACAATCTCTTCTGGGATGTCTCCTGCTCTAGCGATCTTGTAATCGGTTAGATTCGGGTTAAGCATCTTACCTTTATCATCGTACACATACTGTTCCCACACCCCTAAACTTAGAGATTGTATACCTCCACCGATAATCTGGCCTACCACAAGCATCGGGTTTATTGCTTTACCGACGTCGAAAGCTGAAACTAGCTTCAAGACTTTTACTTCACCAGTTTCTAAGTCTAATTCTATCTCGACACCTTGAGCTCCAAAAGTCCATTTTAGAGCAGGATATCCTTGACCAGTCTCAGGGTCTAGATACGATAATCTAGTTCCTACAAAGTATCCTCGACCTATAATAGGTCCGCCTATTGTATTTCCGTTTGGATAGACATATCCTGCAACTATGTCTTTAAGATGTAGGCTCCATTCAGGTCTTCCTTTAACCCATACTTTCTCATCTCTAATTATTAAGTCATCTTTAGGTGCTCTTAGAACTTGTGAAGCTATTTCTAGTATCTGTTCTTTCGCATCTCTAGCAGCTCTAATAACTGCTCTACCTTCCATAAAGAGGTTTCTGCTAGCAACAGTCTGCCAAGAGTAGGGTGTTAAGTCTGTATGCCTAAATGGAACTACTTTAATTTTTTCAACTGGTACTCCAAGTTCTTCTGCAGCTATCTGGGCCAGCGATGTTACAGTGCCCTGACCTATCTCGGTCACGCCTACAGATAATAGTATAGTTCCATCTTCATTGAATTTTATGATCGCAGCTGAGGCTGCGTTGGGAGGCATAGCAGGTGCTTTCCACAAAGCTGCGATACCTTTTGCTCTCACTTTTTTAGTATCTTTAGTTAGAGGTTTCTCACCCCATCTAAGCTCTTCTGCGACAGCATTAATGCATTGGTCGATTCTTCCAGCATCTTCTCTTAATACTTCACCTGTAGCTGTAGTCAAGCCTGGGAGAAGTGCATTCTTCAATCTGAACTCTACGGGATCCATTGATAACTCTGATGCTAAGATCTCCATCTGCCTCTCGATCGCCCAGAGAAACTCAAAATGTCCGAAGCCCCTAAAAGCTGTCCCCCATTGATGATTAGTGTAGACAGCGAGAGACTCTGTCTCAATATTTGGAACATAGTATGGACCAGTGCAAGAGTATCCGGCTGCTCTAGCTACATTAACACCATAATCAGCATATGCTCCAGCATCAAAAGCGTAGAAGAGTTTCTCTGCCATTATCTTTCCATCTCTAGTTACACCAGTCTTCACCTTAGCATAGAATCCTTGACGTAATGGAGCCGCTAGAAAATGCTCTTCACGTGTAAGCTCTAGCCTAACAGGTCTGTATCCTGCCTTTTTAGATAATAGGACTACGAGAGGTTCGAAGTTTATGCCTGCTTTTCCTCCAAACCCTCCACCTACATGTGGTGTATAGATAGATATCTTATGGAGAGGTATTCCTAGTGAATGGCTTAATATGTATCGGACGGTGAAGGGGCTTTGAGCAGAGGTCCATATCTTTATGTTTCCGTCAGCCATGTAATGTCCAATGCATACATGAGTCTCCATAGGAACATGTGAGACTTGAGGCATATAGAATTCATTCTCAACTATTACGTCACTTTTATTGAATCCTTCAACTATGTTTCCTTTCTTTAAGGTAAATCTATTAGCTATGTTTGTTCCAGGAATAGGGTTGAAAGCTGGAGAATGAGCATATTCACCTAATTCTTCATGAACTAACGGTGAACCAGGCTTTAATGCTTCTCTTACATCGAGCACTGCTGGAAGCGGCTCATATTCAACTTCAATAAGCTCTACAGCTTCTTCTGCTGCTTCAAGATCTTCTGCAACTACTGCTGCTACAGGTTCGCCCGCCCATCTAACTTTCTTCTTAGCTAAGACGTTTCTATCATTTACATATAATCCTACTCTAGAAGGGAAGTCGTCGCCTACTGCTACTGAAACAACTTTAGGAACTGTTAGAGCTTTCTCATAGTTTATAGATATTATCTTTGCATGTGCATGAGGGCTTAGGAGAAGCTTTGCATGAAGCATTCCAGGAAGCTCTATATCACTTGCATATTCAGCTATTCCAAGAACTTTTTCAAGAGCGTCAATACGTGTGATAGATTTACCTACGTATTTTAAAGCTTCCAAGTAATATCACCTCTCATAGGTTACGAACATATATAGGATATTTCCAATATATATCTGTTTGTAAATCAATCAAGTTTGATGTTTACTTCATGACAATATATCAGTTTTTCAACATCATATAATGCTGTGATAAGAATGAGAGTTTTACAAAAATTAAATATATCAAGTTTTATTCATAGAAGTTCAAGATAAAAATAGGTTGATGTTTAAAATTCGATCTCTATCTTGGTTGGTGGTTTTAGAGGCTTTGTGCTCTTCAGTAGATCCTCGGAGACTGGTCTCTCACCCATTAAACCTCGTTCTTCAAGATTCTTCTTTACTACTTTATCCCATCTATCTTTAGTTAAGTAGAATATTCTTCCTCCCCCTAGTTCATGCTGCATCTCAGGCCAGGGCTTCATCGCATGCTGTAACCTGAATCCCATCCTGTATCCAAAAGGACTCTCGAAGGTTGCCCACCATTCTTTTACACCAACTGTATCCAATGCATGTTCAACTTTAGCTGCATACAAGACGATTCCAAGTCTTTCAGCACGCTTGAAAACTATGGTATGTAAGCTTATGCAGATATTTTCATCCCAGAATCTATGGTTAACTAATCCCATGAGCTCTCCTTCTTTGCTTGCAGCTACTATTACATATGCATCTTTTATTCTATTCTGGGCCCATGCTAGGATTTCAGTGTATGTTCTAGCAGCTACTAGATGATAGAAGTCTTTATCGTATGCTGGGTCAATAAGCTGTTTAAGTGTTTGAAGTATTACGGGGGCTTCACTAACATCTGCAGGCCTGATTATAATAGGTTCACCAGTCTTCAATCTATAGATCTTTGGTGGATACGGCTTCTGGAATCTTTCATCAGGTGGTGCTCCTCTAAGAAATTCCTCAATCTCTTCTACGCTAAACTTGAATTCCTCGAAAGATATGGGAACAACTGGTTTGACCATAGATTGTTTTCTACATGTAGGTAAATAAATACTTTCTCTCTACATGGTATTCTAAAGATATTCTAATGCTTCAAAAATTCCTGCCTACATCGTGGACATTTAATATAATTACATGAGACAACCGAAGGGCATCCTCCACATGAGAAGACTCTAGAATAGCTAACCTCAAAAGCATATCCGCAGTTAGGACAATTAACAATATTCTTCTTACTTCTACTGATCATCTAATAAGTTAAAAAGTACACCTAGTAGAAAAATCTTACATCTCATCTCAATTTTAGA
>Ga0071330_1061289_pt1 | contig 26321 bp, 25 predicted proteins | sample GBScel77sediment_FD_63802 | JGI IMG/M metagenome (GOLD analysis project Ga0071330, IMG submission 63802) | Hot spring sediment microbial communities from Great Boiling Spring, Nevada - Cellulolytic enrichment Sediment 77C v2 (version 2) | ecosystem: Environmental > Aquatic > Thermal springs >...
TGTAAATGGGTAAGAAGGGAAGAGAAGTCGTTGAAGGTGACGTAGACCAGCTTATCCTTGAATTGCAGAAGGCTTATGCAGATGAGTGGATAGCCTTCTACTACTATACCCTAGCTTCAGAAATAGCTGAAGGCAGAACCTCACCCATGATCATAGATGCACTTAAAGATCTCGCTAAAGACGAGCTTGAGCACGCAAGTGAGCTCGCTGAGAGAATCATTGAGCTCGGCTCAGAACCGATCAGAGACTTTGCTCAACTCACTAAAATGGCTAACTACCCTGAAGTTAAGCTACCTAAGGACCCAAAGGACCTTGACGGCATCATTAAGGCTGTGATCGAAGCTGAGAGGGGGGCGATAGAGGTCTATAACAATCTGCTTAAGAAGCTGATGAAGGAGTGGAGAGATCCAATAACCTTCCACATCATAAGGCACATAATGCAGGAAGAAGTTACACACGAAGAGAAGATGGAGGACATACTCTAACCCCTCTTTTTATTTTTGACATCCTTTTTCCGCAACACAACTATAAAACTACTTTAGTGATTTGAGGCATCCACATAGATTGATGTCTGTTTTATTTCAGTAAAAGCCTCCTGCAGAATGCGGTCAAAGTGTCATTAAGCACGACTTCTGGCTTCGGCCACCATCTTAAGGAGCCTCCTAACCCTTCTGTCATCCATAAACTTCTCTAAGCTAAGTTTTGATCTATGCCTCCAGTTCCCAGCCTCGACGCCTGTGCCCGGAATGTTGTGTATCGCTTCTTCGAGCCACAAATCCTCTAAGTTAATTAAGACCATCTTAGCTTTGCTAAGGGCTAAAAGTTTTAGGCTTGCCGCCAACACATCCTTTAGAGTATGCTCTTTTTTAAGTAAGTCTTGATCTTTTAGGTATTGCTTTAGCCCTTTTATCTGTTGCCGACGCTGGTTACGCTCTTTTGCTGCTTGCGCTTCATCTATCAACCTTAGTTTAAGTCTAAGGTTTATGTCGAGCCCCTTCAGATACGCCTTGAATGATGGCATATCGTGTGTGTTTAAGGCGGCTAGAGTATTAGGTGTGATCTGCTGTAGGGTTTGGGGGTGTCTTAGTTGTAGTATGTAGCATCCTAGTAGCCCGTGCCTTCTGAGAGCCTTGTTCACATAGCTTGGGACTGTGCCGAGGTTTTCGCCTACAACTACACATCTATGCCTGTGTGACTCTAGGCATATTATGGCGTAGAACTCCTCAGCCCTATATTTGACATATACGCCTTCATCACTCCTAGCCCCTTTTGGTATCCAATAGAGCCTATGTAGAGCCATTATGTGATCTAACCTAAGGTAGCCCGCGTGGCGCATATGACGTCTAACACATTCTATAAAGTAGCCATAACCAGCCTCCCTAATCTTTTCTGGGTGCAGAGGGTTTATACCCCAGTTCTGCCCCTTAGGGAAGAAGAAGTCTGGTGGGGCGCCGACTGAGATATCTTTGACGAACACGTCTCTAAAACGCCAAGCATCATAACCCTCTGGGCTACAACCAAGAGGCAGATCTAGATATAAACCAACCCCCGTCTTCTTAGCATAGCGTGAGACTTGTTCAAACTGCAGGTGGGCTAGCGTTTGTAGGTAAAGGTGCTGGCTAACTCTCTTTTCAACCTCTTCTCGTTGATCTGCTTCCTTTGATGCTTTAAATCTCGCATACTCTACAATCTCTGGGTGCTCTCTGATGTATCTTACTATTCTGCTGTTTTTGTGCTTTAGAGCCTTTTGAGCGAGTTTTGCTGCGATCTGGTTTTTGAGTTGAATGATATCCTCATATTCAACTCTCTTGGCTGAGACTACTTTTTTCAACTTCATCCTTGACTCCTCATCAAGCCACCTTGGATTGAAGGAGGTGTTCAGATCTACATAGAAGTCGCTCCAGAAAAGTCTGGTGGAGGGCGAATATGGGCTTGGGTCGAAGGGGAGAGACGGATTGAAAGGAAGCAGCGGAGTGGTTCCAACGAATGAGGCGCCTACTCTAGACGCCCACTTAACGAGGTCAAGGAGATCGGTAAAAGTTCCCGCGCCCCAGCTTCTTCTCGAATGGAGAGCATAGAGTGGTATGAATAGACCCCAATCCCTTCCTTTCGGTTGATAGGCTTTAGAGGGGGCTGCAATAATAAGAGAACGGTGTGTTGTATCACCAACCTCTACCTCAAGCCTATGATAACCGAAGGGTATTTCAAAAGGCGCTCTTAGCGAAAAACCTTCGTCAGACCTAGCCTCAACCACCCATTCTCTAATTTTCTCCTCACCCTCCACTCTGAGCCTACACACAATCTTGTTGCCTAAACACTTCCTCAGTTTAATCGGTAAAGAACTGCTGCCATCAAATAGAACTATAACAGGTTCTATGACCCTAAAGTCAAGTTGAGCCAGCCGAGCTCGATAAGCTCGGCCTACATCAGATAAGCCTTCTAATTCGGCTCCAAGTGATCTAAGCACCTTTAAAAGCGAAGTAGTAGGTGGTCGCCTAACATTACCGAACACATCCCGATACACCGTTTGCACACCGTAGATTCGGCACAGATTCGCTAGGCTTGACTCTCTCCTATTCTGCAAGACCAGATTCTTTTAGTAGGTGAGCCCCTTTTAGCCTTACTCCTTTAGTGGCTTGATTAATGTAGTCTTAAGAGTATACGCCTTGATATGCCAAACTACAGCCTCTTCGCAGAGCCTTAGCAACCACACCGCGCGCTTCTTTTCATATTCTATATATTAAAGGTAAGAAATGTTTAAACAATGCCCTAAATGATATTGAGGTGTGATAATATGGGGATTAGCGCAGAAGTATCTAAAGTATTAGCCAGCAGCTCAAGATGGAAGATACTCGAGCTCCTTGCAAAAGGGCCTAAAGACATCAAGGGGATAGTTAAAGAGACAGGCATACAACCCACTGCTGTTAGATACCATCTACAAGCTCTACATAGGCTGGGTTTAGTCGAAACATATGAAGAGAAGGGGAACATCGGCAGACCAAGAATCTACTATAAACTCGCTAAGAAGCAGATCTCGGTCGAGTTCCCGGCTAGAAACTACATACTGCTAGCCCAACTGCTGCTAGATGTGATGAAGCAGAACCTAGGCGAAGAAGCCGCTAAGAAGCTACTCCATACAGCCGGTGTAAACAGAGGGAAGGAGATAATAGAGAAGTTAACATCTCAACACAACATAGCCAGATGGACACCACAGACCTTCAAGTCGACCTACGTTGACACATATCTTACTCAAATAGGTGTTCAGCCTGAAGCCGTAAAGTTAACCAGCGATAAGGTCGTCTTCAGGGTGCACAGCTGCCAGTTCTTAGAGCTCGCCATAAAGTATCCGGAGCTGGTGTGTGATGTGCTTGACACCGCTACGCAGGCAGGCATCAGCGAAGCGATAGGCGGGGTGAGGGTAACTAGAACCAAATGTATGGGCCACGGCGACGATTTCTGTGAATTTAGCGTAGTGTGGAAGAAAACAGCCTAAAGATCTAGAAGTGCTTTACAGAACCTGTGTAGAGGCTCACTTATCTTACTATCTTTAATCCAACTTCTCTTTAATAATAATGTGGCTTTGACCTTAACACCTTTTTTAGTGAGGCGCTTGACCATCTGTCTCAAGTAGCGCCTTTCATCAAACCCACCGTAAGTTATGAATAAACCTACTGCTTTTCCCGTTAAGTCGACTACCTCAAGATACTGGTTGACAGGCGGGCAAGCTAAAGTCCATTTCGGTAGACCTAAGCAGATAAAATCGTATCCCCTTGGGTCAAGAGTAGGTTGCTTTATGGGTGTTCGTAGATTAGGGATGAAAGATAGGAGAAGCCAGAAGAGGTAGGGGTAGCGTTTAGTAGGCTTTATCTCCTCTACCCTAACCTCAACCTCTCTACTATTTAGTAGGGCAGATAGATGATATGCAACAGCTCGTGTGTTGCCGGTGTATGAGAAGAAGGCTATAAGTACCCTCACAACAAACATAACTACCAGAAGCTACTACTTAAGGAATGATGGTTAGAGGTGGTGATGGTTGAGGATCATAGCGATCTCAGACACACATATCCAAACCCTAAATGACCTCGACCAAAAGGCAATAGATAAGCTTTCAAGAGCAGACCTAATCCTACACGCCGGAGACTTTACCGGAATACAGTTTGTTAGAGAGCTGAAAGAATTAACCCGCTTTACAGGAGTCTACGGCAACATGGACCCACCAAGTATTAGGGCTGAACTCAAACCGATAGAGGTAGTTGAGGTTGAAGGTTTCAGAATAGGTGTTATCCATCCAAGCGAAGGTGGGAGCCCCTTTGGTCTTCTAGAGAGGGTTAAGAAGCGGGTCGCTGATGTGAATTTAGTTGTGTATGGTCATACTCATCAAGCTAAGAAGGATGAGGTTGAGGGCGTTATTTACGTGAACCCTGGAAGTCTTACAGGCGCATTTCCAGCGCTTAGGAGGACTTGTGCGGAGATCACTTTAGGCGAGAAGATCAGTGTTGAGATAATATCGCTTTAAAGTTTTCTCATTAAGCTTTAATAGTGGGTAGTGGTGAGTAGTCTTGACCAGCTATGTTTGAGTATGGTGGTGTTAAGATATCTTGGCTTGGGCATGACTGTTTTAAGATCAAAGACGATTGTGTAATCTACATAGACCCTTATCAGATATCTGGAGGGGAAAAGGCGGATCTCATCTTAATTACACATGAGCACTTCGACCACCTTAGTCCAGAAGACATAAAGAAGATCGCAACAAGCGACACGACGATTGTGGCGCCGAAGATCGCTGAATCTGGGCTTAAAGGTATCCGCTGCAAAGAGGTTGTAATCATCAAACCGGGTGAAACCAAAGAAGTTAGAGGTGTAACAATCCAAGCGGTCCCAGCATACAACATAAACAAGTTTAGGGCACCGGGTCAAGTCTTTCACCCTAAGGAAGACGGGAGGGTTGGCTATGTTGTGAAGGTTAAAGGCGTCAGCATCTATCACGCTGGTGACACCGACGCCATACCGGAGATAAAAGGGTTAAGTGTTGACATAGCGCTCCTACCTGTTAGTGGCACCTATGTTATGACCGCTAATGAGGCTATCGAGTTGGCTAACACTATGAAGCCTAAAGTAGCTATACCTATGCACTACGGAGCCATAGTCGGCAGCGAATCTGACGCAAAGAAGTTTAAAGATGGTGTTAAAGGCAGAGTAGAGATCCTGCAGAAAGAGTAGTAGACAGCTAAAGCATACTTAACCCCAATTCTACTACTATTTCTCGATTTGGAACTAGAAACATGAGACCAAACTTTGTAGAAAGGCTAAATAGGTCTAATAAGCCTAATTTCTTGATCCGGCTTGGCTATTGGCCGCTTTCAAGTGATGGCTGTGCTACAAGCTGCTAGAGCCTTTGTTCTCGGCTTACCTGTAGAGAGCGCGAAGAGCTGGGGTTTGAATAGGGCGATCTTCTACGCTGCTGCAAAAAGGGGCTTTCGAGGCACTTCCCAACTAACCGAAGAGTTTAGGGCGGCTAAGGCTAGAGTGGGTGAAGAGGCTATCGACTTATTCAAGCTGGGTGACGAGATTGCACTTAAAGAGGTTAGGGATGGGAAAATATACTTTAGAATAGGTGGTCGAATTCAGACCGAATCTGACTTCGCTCGGCAGATCGAATCGGAGTTCGGGGATCTATTTGAGCACGCGTGGAAAGAAGCTGTAAAGATCGTTAAGAGCTATGACAGAAGCGTGCTACTTTCACAGCGAGACTTCTATAATAAAGTCTACCTTCCGAGAAGAGACGCTCTTGTAAAAGCTTGGAGCGAACTTGTTCTAAAGGCTGAAGCCAAAAAGTGAGCAGATAACCCGGCTTGACTACTGAAAAGGCTTTACATCACGTAGGCTCGATGCAATAGCTAATGGGCGTGCTCTTAAACTTTCGCGAGAAACCTAGCGTTAAGGGAGTAAGAGCAGTTTAAGGGTATTAGGAGGCTAGAGGGGAGACTGCTTACAAATCTTATGAGAACGGTTCTGATCGTGGAAAGAATCTTAAGGAACTCATCCTTAGACAGAGGCGAAGAAGGTTGGTAGAGCTTAGATGGTATGCATCATCTACTGGGATAGGTTGTTTCAAGCTTAGCAGAAAGAGTTAATAGGTTGATCAACAATTTTGATCATAGATCTTGTCAGAGATAGATAGCGACCCCGACTTTGAAAGCCTTGTAGGTCAAGAGCTAGTGACCTACGCGCAGCTCAAGAGGATCAGAGAGCACCTTATAGCGAAGCTAGCCTTCAGAAGCCCGAGGGTTAGTAAGAGGATTATACACCACAACAATAAGGTGTATCTGCTTACAATAAGGCTTGAGGAGGTTAAGCCGAAGATAGAGGTACCTGAGGGTGTGCCTGAGCCTGAGAGCGTCACACAGCACACAGCCGAAGCGAAGAGTAGGGAATAACTAAGCACTCTGGCGAGCTATTTCTTTTCAGGCTCTTCTAAAACTTCTACATCGAAGTCGAATGCGCCGCTCTGCCTAGCTAAGAGACCTAACGCTTCGATTAAAAGGTTTCCAAGATAAGTCTTATCAACCCAAGAGAATTTTGGTTTGAATATTACCTTAAACACAAACTCCTGCTGAGGCAACCGAAAGTCAACCGCAGATATTATCGTTACCCCACTATAAAAAGGCAGATGTTTATCTGCTACTCATCCAGCCAGATTTCAACAGCAACCCCTTGCTCTATAAGAGGTTTAGCGTTCTCCAAAGGTATGGTGGCCACATCCTCGGGCTGAAAAGGCCCATATCGCCTCAAGTCTACACCTACTATAGCGTCAAATGCCTTTAGAAAGCGAAGAGTTACGAGCTTTTTGATATGCCTCTCCTCAATACTCACCAGCAAGGAAACTTGTCCGTTCTTTAACGCATTCTCAACTTTATTTAACCGCCGTTCAACAAGCTCCCCCGCTTCAAGGATGTATCTTTCTTCAGGTAGCAGATTTACCTCTTGAAGACCCTTACCACGCTTTGCCTTCGTCAACCTAAGCCTGAGAAGGTTTAGAGTAAGGTTCAGCAGAAGCTCTTTCTCCCTCAACCTCAAATGTGCCTCTAAGGTCTCGCTTAGTTGGTTGGAGTTACGCGTATCTTTTAGGTATAGAGCCACAGATCGGTAGATGTCTGCGGGTATGCTCTTAAGAGCGACATCCAGCATCTCCTCCTCCACTAGCCGACCGATTAGGCTTACGTTCACCTCAACCAACTTCTACACCAGTTTAGCTAAACCTTGACCGAGTAGGTATACTGCTGCTGCAAGGGGTAGTTTAACTTTCTGCGCAGGCTCAAGTGCGAAACGTTGGCCTAGGAAAGTAAAGGGAGGCGCGTAGCTCACCTCTACCTCAACAGGTTCCTCACCAAACGCAACAGCATCAACAAGCGGGTCAAAGGAGTCTAATGAAAATACTCTTTTTTTAATTAACCCTGTTTCGTTGTGTAAGGTGCCTGGTAGGCGAAGTATTCTGTGTATATCTGTGGTTACGTTGCTATCTACGGTTACACCGATCTTCTTCACGCATTCTTCAAATGCCTTCTTGAACCCTTGGTATCCAGATTTTGCGTATATTTCTACTATCTTCTCCCTAGGGTCGGCTTTATTTTTACTTGCGAAGTACTCTGCTACCCTGCCTCTCCAACCAGATTCGCCTAAAGTGGGTAGCCTTTTCCACAGATCGTCTATAGTCAAAGATTTAGCCACACCGATGAATTTAGGTAGGAGACCTCTTCCGCACACATAGTCAACGAGTTCCATCCTACCCATCTGATCTAAGTACTCGAAATCTGTGCCCTCTACGGTAACGTGGTAACCTTTGCTTCCAGAAAAGTAAACCTTTATCTGCTTCTTTGTAAAGCCTAGATCGCTAATAAGGATCTCGATCAACTTCATAACCTCTTCTTTGGCACCTTCTAAGCACTTTAGGCAAACCCAGTTTAGTTGCTTAAAAGAGGCACTTCCGCATCTACATCGCTTAGGTCTACTTCCCTTTCCTTTTGCGCCGCAGTTGCTGCAGATCCATATATCGTGCTCTTTTTTGCACTCTAGGTTTAGGTCGTCACAATCTATGTCGAAGGCTATGTCCGCACCTTTCCAACCCTTCTCTTGCATAGGTAGGGTCGGGTCGTAGTAGTAGGCTATAGAGTAGTAAACTGACCTAGGTGCCTCTTTGACTAGATGGGCTTTTAGCTCCCCTTCGTTCTTGAATGAAAGATGCCTAACCATAGTTCCGCCGAACGGCAGGTAGCCGAACTCTCTCTCCTCGATTCTAATGGGTGCCTCGACCTCCTCTATCCTACTAAAGTAGTAGCGTTTGTATAGTTGCCTCAGAAAAGCTTCTACTTGCTCCGTTTCCTTAACCCCCCTTTCGCTCTAGATCTTCCAAACTGTATAGGATTCTTTATGTCATCGCAAGCCTCGATCTTAAAGCATAAAGTGTGTGCTTGAATGGTTCTGCAGCTAGGTGGCCTATACTTTGTGCCTCCTCCTCTTAGCCCAGCTATATGCTCAACCTGGTAACGTGTGAGCCGCTCGTTAAAGTCAGGAGCTTTGGCAAAAAGCGAAACAACCTCGTCTACGCTCCTTCCTATGTTTAGTAGGTAGGTGGTCACAAGGAAACGACCAAAGTGGGGTATATTCTGTCCCCTCTGAAGAAGATCAAGCGCGTGCTGAACACAAGGTGGGTATTTTGTGGGTTCCACTATGGCTTGTGTTGTGGGGGTAAGGACTTTGATCACCTTCCTCAAATCTTCTACCGCTTCTTCCAGAGCCGGAGTTAGTTTGGGCTGAGGTAACGACTTTATACGATTATATATCATCGATCGGATCTCCTCTCTTATTAACCTGCTTAAATCACGTGTAGTTAAGTAAACGAAGCCTCCCTCAACCACTCGATTCACTAACTTCCATTCCGGACTGTGCAGATGAACAGCCCTCTTAAGATACTCGATCACGGGAATACGGTAATCAAATTCCATACCACCTACGGTCTGCCGCACTTCCTCAGCGTCTACCCTTGAAACAACCTTAAAGATGTATGCTACAAGATCTTTTTTACCTTCTCGCTCTAAGAAGCGTTCAACCCTTCTTGCTTCTGCGAGCGAAAATTTTGCAACCAGCTGCTCAACCCCAAGTAGCTTAACGAGTAGGAGTGCGATGTGGAAACACAGAAGTTCTTTCTCACTATCTATAAGTTCGTCGTCGATGTAACCGTGTTTATAGGCTTTGATAAGCCGCTCTTTTGCGCTTGACAGAGCTTCTGTATACTCATCTATCTCTTCCAGAGTAATCCCTAGTCTCCTTAGCCACTCTCTGGCTTCTTCTAGGAAAGGGTATTTTGCGTAATCTTCTGTGCCCAGCTGCAGCATGGAGCATTTTAGTTTAGGTTCGACCTATTTATTTCCCTTCACCTTGATTGGAGGGGTCTTGCTTTCAACCCATATGAATTTACGCTGCAGCGACTTTGGGTAGATGAGTTTCCAATCTAAGCCGACTTTCTTAGCCCATTCGTAGTAGACACGTGGATCGATATAGTTCTTGAGTGAGGTGTTTAGATTATACTCTTTAATGGCTTTTGCAAGCTCTATCTGTAGCTTCAATTTCTTAATCCTCTGCTCAAGCCTACGTCTACCCTTCTCAGTCTTAGGTGGAGGCGCAGCTAGAAGTTTTGCCAGACGCTCCTCTTTCTTCCTTATACTCTCTTCCCAGTTCTTTGGAGGTGTTCGCTTATGATTGCACTTTATCGCCGCTTCTAAGTTCGCGAGCTTAGCGTAGTAGAGTTTCACAAAGTCGTCTTCATCCTTAAGAGTGCCGTTTCTTTGCTCAAGAAAGTCTTTGACGGTCTTGGTAGCGATGTAGGTACGGAAGACCTTTGCAGTAAGATCTTTGTCGAACCTCTTTAGGAAGTTGTTCACCTTCTCTGATGTTATACCGTCGAATATTTGATCTTCAGGCTCCTTCCCCTTCATAAACTCCTTAAAGTTCTCTAGGAGCTGAGGTTCTGGATTTTCGAGCGTCTTCTGCCACCTTACGCTATCCTTCCCTAAGAAGTCGAATTCTATGCTACCGTGGTTCAGCTTTACGTGCTCAACTCTGAGAGTTGTGGCACCTACGGTATCTGCTTCGTCTTCATCTTTTTCGTCACCAACCCTCATCGCTAAAGCATCTATCAAGTAGCAGACTGTCGCTATCTTCCTAATCTCCTTTCTTCTTGATGAGAGCATCTTCTTTATCGCAGCTCTTATTTTATCGATCTTCTTCTCCAATTTTGCAGCTGCTTCATACTTCAAGTAATCTTGCTGCTGCCTCAAGAACGAAGCCTCGGACAACCATACATACTTGTATTTAGTTGGATCTATCTTATCAACCCACTTCGCAAGCCACATACTGCTATGATCGTGCACTATACCACCCCAACGCCCTTCAGGCTTAGGTGCATCTTCACCTAAATTCAGTATGATATCCTCAGGTTTAACACGCTCCTTCCATCTGCCTCGCAGCGGGTGATTACCTCTACCCATAAAGATGCCCGGAGGCTCGACCATCCAGTTGAGAACCTCGACGGTTATGCCGTCTACAGTGGCATAGCCGTATCTTGCCTTGAGCTCCTCACGCTTCTTCTTCCGCTCTTGTGAGAGTCGCTTCTTCTCCTCTTTACTCATCGACTCTTTAGCTTTCTTCTCCTCCTCAACCGCCTTGTAATATTCGGATAAATCTATTTCGCTGAATGTTATGTCACGGTAAGGTGGAGGTAAATGCGGTCTTAAAGATTCAAGGAAGTTCTTTTGGAAAACCTCGTCTTTAACATATGGCGTATCTTTTTTCTTCGCCCAAGCATAAAGCATCTCCTCCACTATAGGGCTTGGGACAATCCAATTTCCTCTTAGACCAACCTTTATGCCCTTAGGCTCATACTCAGGTGGGAAGGCTACACCATTATGCACCAGTGTCGTCCAACGTATCCTCCTAGGCATCCTCTCTCCGCCGTCTTTCTGACCGACCATCAGATTAGCACACTAAAAATTTTTACCCAAATTGGTGACCGTATGAACTCAAAAACTTTCGACAAACGGCTGTTAAAACCATTTTTCCGCATTCTTTTCAGACTGTCTTGTTTGGGAAAGTCTTATATTATGAAACTTATCCGAAATCTTGCGCGGAGTTCACTAAGTAGTTAATTAGCTTAAGCGGATTGGATCAACAAAACCAAAGGTATCAAACGGACTTTCAAATAATAAGGTTTAATAACCATAGGTAAAAACTCGTTTGATAAAAATGGTTCCGTATGAGAAGATGGTTATCTTAATAATCTTCGTTGGTTGCTATGCTCTAGCTCTAAGTAGGAAGATGAAGACCGCATACGCTTCTCTCGGCGCATCATTTTTTCTTCTCGCACTCGGATTATTGAAACCAGAGGATGCTATCCTCAGAGCAATAAAATGGGATGTACTCGGAATTTACTGGGGGTTCATGATGGTCTCGTTTGTTTTCGCGGAGAGCAGGATGCCAGAACTCATCGCTAACAAGATAATAACTAAGACGAAGACGGAAAAATATGCGATAATCGCTATGTGCACAGTTACGGCCTTCTTCTCTGCATTTATGGAGAATGTCGGAGTGGTTCTAATTATGGCTCCGATTGCCATCGCAATTGCAAAGAGATTCGGCTCTTCACTCTTTCCATATTTGGTTTCGATCGCTATAAGCTCTAATGTAGTAACCACTGTAACGATGATAGCAGATCCTCCTGCGATCATCTTAGCTCTGCAAACCGGCATGAAACCGTTAGATTTCTATTGGTTTCAAGGTAAGTTGGGGCTAGGCACTTTATCACTCTTTGGTGTGGCTACTGCTCTATTAACACTCTTATTCCAATTTAGGAAGATGAATAAAAAGGTTGAAATTAGTTCTGAGAGAATCGATGTGACTTGGAGCGCAACCATCCTGTTCGTAGTGGGGGTCGCAGTACTCGCGATTGGACCTGAGGTAGGTATCAGGCCGGGTATAGTAGGATTAACCGTTGGTGTTATCGCCCTTTTGATCGGGAGGACTAAGATTAGAGAGATGGTGCTCGGCTTCGACTGGAATTCATTCTTCTTCATTGTTGGTGTATTCATGGTTATTTATTCGGTCAATAAAGCAGGAATCCTACAAGATTTCGCGAATATTCTCGTACACTCTGTTATAAGAGACCCAACCGTAATTTTAGCTTTTTTGGTCTGGCTATCAGTCTCTCTATCATCTTTTATCGATAACGTGCCTTATACCGTGCTAATGATTCCAGTTTGCCAAGAGTTAGCAAATCTTACTGGAGTAAGCCCATGGCCACTCTTGTATGGGATGCTAGTAGGCACGGGGATCGGGGGTAATATTACTCCGGTTGGAGCTGCAGCGAACGTCTTTGCCTGCGGAATATTAGAAAAGCACGGGTATAAGATCAAGCTAAAGGAGTTCATTAAAATAGGATTACCTTTTTCTGTAGTCGCTGTTGCAACCGTACATCTGTTGCTCCAAATTATTTGGCTGTCGCAGTAATTCGCAAATATAGATACTGAAATCCTAAGAATATTTGATTGCTTAGATGTGTTCTGAAGCAGCTTGTTAAGTTTTGCACCTTTCCATTGCTTCCAAATTATTCGATGTTTTATGATGCCAATTACGTTCTCATTAAAAAATAGAGGATGGGGTGTAGGTTAGAGCATTATTGCTGCCGCTATAGCTGTGGTCCAGAGGCCGTTTTTGTCGCCTTCGGCAGACTGAACGATATGCCTAGTCTTAACCACTTTACCAGAGATGCGCCAGATCTCTCTACGGGCATCGTAACTACGCTCTACGTCGAAGTCAGCACCCATCGTTGAAGCGAGCATAGCGGCGGCTAGATCCTCAGCATACTCCCCAGCCTTCTCCTGAGTCTGACCGTAGGCAGCGTGCTCCGAAAGGTATCCGTAGAGCCTCTTATCCTGAGGAATAGCCACACCTATCGCTGCTGCAATAAGTCTATTGGGCTCGTTGGTATCTATCCTGCTCATAACACAGAAGGTTATCTGACCGGGCTTCAGCTTCTTCAACCCAACTTCTCTGGACACCAGCTTACACGCAGGTGGGACGATGCTCGACACGTGCACTAGGTTACAGAAGGCTATCCCGGCGTCTCTCAGAGCTAGCTCAAAGCTCGCCAGCCGCTCCTTGTGCCTACCTACACCCTTGGTTAGGAATAGCATGGTTGGTATGTACATTCCACTGAACGATGGTTGTTGAAGCGGAGTATTTAGAGTTTGTTCAGCAGCATCTTAAAGGCTCTGGTCGGTTCAGATCAGGGGTTGCTAAGTTCTGAACCTAATGCTCATCAGCTTCTACAACATCCAGTAAGGTGATGAGGACGTAGCTTTTTCCGTCACATCTCGATCAAACATAAACCATAACTACAACCTCCCTCAATTATACAACTGGATCTGTTTGGAGGAAGTGTATAAACCGCACCCTAATATGGTCCTCCTATACCGAATCTACATATTATTCTTCGTCATACCATTGGCGCTCTGCGGGATCGTGGTTAGCTGGCTAGTTTATGTGTTCGAACCAGCCTATGTTTTAGTGCCAATCACAGCCTTCTTCGCCCTGATAATAGTTGCGGTCTGCTTTGTCTTTTACTGGTCTTCCCGCTACTACAAATCCATAACCTTCCATCTAACAAGCGATGAAGTTGTTGTTGAGCGCGGCGTATGGTGGAGAGTAAAGAGTACAGTACCCTACGCAAGGGTAATGTCAGTAGAGGTTGTACAGGGTCCCATCTCTAGAAGGCTAGGCATAGCTACAGTCGACATATACACAGCAGGCTACACAGGTGCAGCAGGAGGCACCGCCGGACCAAAGAGTAGGAGAGCCGAAGCATCACTCATCCACATCTCAAACTACGCAGAAGTCAGAGAGAAGGTGTTGAGCCTAGTTAGGGGAAGACCGCTATTCGGCGTCAGCGGCGTCACTGCCGATATGCTTACAGAGCTACGCCGGATAAGAGAACTCTTAGAGAAGCAGAGCAAATAGGGGGTCATCCGCTCTAGTAAGTTTGGTAGCCACTCCTCTTAGCTGAACTATCTTAATTTCTACAAGATCTTTACAAGTTCGCCTAACGTGTTGGCTTCTGCAACGACGGTATAATCCTTTAACGCTTTTAATTAGAGTTCGCCGCTTAGCCGCTTCGCTATGAATAACATTCAATAAACCCCTTTTTTCGTGGCACAGGGCGCGCGACAGTTCTCAATAGATGAGGTAACAGCCCTTTTATTTGTGGAGATCGATAAAGGAGGGACCACACTGCTATGATCTAAATCTTAGTTACAAGGATAAAGGATAAAAAGCGACTTTCATCCCAATGTAAAGGTATACAAACTCTAAGAATGTAAGTTTATTCATAACTTTTTGTTAAAGCAGCGTCTGCGTCGGTAATAGTTAACCTTATTAAGAACATTTTCTACACATCGGTCGAGGTTACCTATGTCCCAAGTAAAGAAAGATTGGTTTACAATCTCTGAAAAGCTTCATAGGTTTTATGGCGGAAAAGTAGAGATTGTCCCTAAATGCCCTGTCACAAATATCGACTATTTCGCAATCTGGTATACACCGGGCGTCGCTGAACCTTGTCGTAGAATCCATAGCGGGGGAGAGGATCTCTCATATGATTATACATGGAGGTGGAATGCGGCTGCGGTGATTAGTGACGGGACCAGAGTCCTCGGTTTGGGTAATATAGGTGCAGCCGCTAGTCTTCCCGTAATGGAGGGCAAAGCGTTGCTATTCAAATATCTTGGTGGTGTTGACGCATTCCCACTAGTTGTTAAAGAGAGAGACCCGGATAAATTCATTTATATTGTTAAGGCGCTTGAAGCAAGCTGCGGAGCCGTTAATCTAGAAGATATTGAGTCTCCAAAATGCTTCTATATCCTTGAGAAACTTCAGGAGATTTTAGATATACCAGTTTGGCACGACGACCAGCAGGGAACAGCTTTAGTCGCAATAGGTGCTTTAATAAACGCTTTAAAAATTGTTGGTAAGAAAATAGATCAAGTAAAAATATCTCTTATAGGTTCTGGGGCGGCTAATATAGCTACCTACAGATATCTTAAAGTGGCGGGAGCAAACCCCAAGAACATCGTAGCTGTGGATTCTAAGGGTATAATACATCGTGAGAGGGAGGATGTGAAAACACTTCAAAAAGAGAACCCTTGGAAATATCAGATAGCGTTAGAATCAAACATCGAGGGTGTAAAAGGGGATATTGCAGAGAGTTTAAAGGGCGCAGATGTTGTCATAGCCGCATCTAAACCAGGTCCTGGAGTTATTAAGAAAGAGTGGGTTAAGGAAATGAATAAAGATGCGATAGTATTTGCAGCTGCTAATCCTGTTCCAGAGATCTGGCCTTGGGAAGCCAAAGAAGCTGGTGCAAGGATAGTAGCTACAGGTAGAAGCGACTTTCCAAATCAAATAAATAATAGCGTAGGCTTTCCGGCTGTTTTCAGAGGTGCCTTAACTGTGAGAGCTAGGAAGATGACGGATGAAATGTTTTTAGCAGCCGCATACGCGATAGCAAGGTATAGCGAGGAAACAGGTATCCACGAGGAAAGAATTATCGGTAATATGACAGAAACAGAACTCTACGTTCAAGAAGCCATCGCAGTTGCAGAAAAGGCTATGGAACTGGGATATGCAAGAAGAAAAATGTCCAGAGATGAACTTGAACACGAAGTTAGAGCGCTCATAGAAAGACCAAGCAAATACATGGATATTGCATTGAAAGCGGGCCTTATCCCAGAACATCCTCCTATGTAAACGCCAGTGTTCTTAACGCAGCTAGGTTCTTACATTACCCTTCTACTTCCACCATTTCAATAGGCTGAGCTGAAGATCTGCCTACATACTCACTGATCTGCTTTGCCATATTTACTAGTGGGATGGCCATCATTAGGTAGACGATCGGCTCAAAGTTTAGAGTCAGCATCAAGCCGCTGTATGAGATAGTTAGTTCTCCGCCTTTAGTTATCACATAGATATATAACGCTTGAACTATTCCTAACCCGACAGAGGATGCTAAGCCTATAATATGATCTTTTAGGAGTATGTGGAGGATGGTTAAGGAGACTATGACTATAAAGTAGCCTAATATTGTCGCTTCCAGTTCTGATGTGATAAGACCGGTTGTTGAGAAGAGTAGTACTGGAGCGGCGAAGAAGATGGCGTAGTTGATAGCCACGAATATCGCTGCTTGAATAGCACGAGCAGCATACACCAACGCTCTATTCCGCTTCTTAGGAACCTCCAACTCATCTACACCCTAAAACCAGCTCTCCATTCATAAGCGTGGCCAAACATATCAAACTCTAGCTCGAGCCCGTACCAAGCACCGCTCCTCAGCTCCTCTTTCGGCAGTGTAAAAATAAGCTGAGCCACGTACTGTTGAGAAGGTTGAGCAAAGACTTCAATCGGAGATGCGGAATACCGAAGATCTCTTTGTGCAGCTGAGGGTAGCGAAGCGTGTAGTAGACCGTTGACCGTTAGGGGTGATCTGTTAGTGAACTCCATTTCAATCTCAGCCCTCACGTGTGTATCGTTCAGCGGCTCAACGCTCCGTAACCTAAAGGTTAAACCGTCTAGCCCGGCACCTATTTTGCTCCAGAAGCTGCCTTCAAACGAAGCTGCTATGAAGGGTTGAATTCCAACATCCACCTTAAGTTTAAATGTGGCAGCGGAAGCATTAAATAGAATTGTCCTTAAAAGATTGTAGTCTGTATAAACTTTTGTTAAATCTAATGGTAGGGTTAGATCTATCCGCCTCAGCATGTTCGGCGGGATGATTATTTCGCCGGTGCTTGCTGAACCTAGATTTACGTCTCCGAGCACAGCTTCACCACTTAAAGCTATGTTCAAAGGATACAAGCCGCGGTTGGTAAGTGTGAGGTTCGAGAGTGTTAGGTGTGTACTGTTTATGCTGAGTTTCGGCGGGCTTTCACCAGAAACCAGATCTTGGGATATATAGGCTAGGTTTTCGTACGCTGAGTAGGCCAGCGTTAAGAGGGTAAGAAGTAGTGTGATAGTCAGTCCTATGCTTAAAAATCTAAACCCTTTTGAGGTGAGCGGCTGCTCCACCCCAGCCACACCAGCCAACCGTAGTGCGGGGATTTTATTCTCCCTTCTTCTCTTGCTGCTCTATGGTCGCTATGCCTACGCCCTTTTCGACTCTGAAAGTTACTACTCCAACCCCTCGATCTACCTTGAGAAAGTCAACTCCTCTAACCAATAGGATAGAGCCTACCCAAGCCATGACCGCTAGGAACATCGCTTTTATAGCTGCTACTAAGATCTCGTTCACGGAAGCAAAGAAGTCGGCAGACAGTGTGAAAGATAGATATTGTGCAAATGTTAGGTAGGCGTTGTAGAATGTGAAGAGGAGCAGCGCAATACCAACAGCGGTCACAATTAAACCGATAGCGCCACTCTTACTAACCCGCATAAATCTATGTTCTCACCATCTTCTTAAAAATATTTCTTTTGACACTTTTATTGGTTTAGCTCTCTGCACCTACTTGAAGCTTTATCAAAACCTTCAGCTTATAATCTGTTTATAAGATCCTTGTCTTCAGCAGCCAGCAAACCTATTGGATGTAGAAGTTCTTTATTAGCTACCAGAGTCACCCCTATGTAAACGTATAAGGCTTTAGGTTTAGAAGAGATGGGGGATAGAGAGTATTTAGCCGCGTTTAGGGTTTAGTTGTTTGAGGGGTCTGGTACATCTTTAGGTCTCCGAGGTTAATATCCTCCTCTACCTTTAACTTCTCTAACTTGATGGGGTAGTAGCCGCTCTTTTCGATTATAACCTCGTAGGTTGATGGTTGTAAGCCCTTGAACCAGAAGTCGCCAAATATGTCGGTTGTGGTCTCCAGCCTCTCCCCTGTAGCGGTGTTAGTCAGCGTCACCTTCGCACCCTCGACGCACTCGTCCCTCTCTGGGTCGTATACCGCTCCTGTTAAGAATGGCTTCAGGAGTTCGAGGTGTAGGTAAAGTACTCTTGGCTTCACGCGTTTAAAGTCCGGTTTGAGTGGTGAGGCCTCTTTGATGAGCTCTTTGAACTCCTCTTCCTCACCGAACTTTATGGCTTCGGTTGGGCAAGCATCGACACACCTTGGTGTATCACCCTTATCTAGTAGGTGTGAGCAGCCTGTGCATTTCTGCGCTATATTTAGGGTCTCATTGAAGTAGATTACGTCATAGGGGCAGGCGTAGAGGCAGTCTTTACAACCGTTACACTTCACTGGGTCTATGATTACTAAGCCGTCTGGTCGTTTGTAAATCGCTTTAACTTTACAAGACGGTATGCAAGGCGCTTCGTCGCAGTGGAAGCATAGATAGGGGTAGTACGTGACTTTAACCTTCGGATATGAACCCCTCTCCTTCTCAACCATCTTCAACCAGAAATGCCCGGTAAGCGGCTGCGCCTTGGCATACGGCACCCAGTCATTACCGACATGCTCATCTTTGCAAGCTATCTGACACGTATAGCAGCCGTTGCACAGTGATAGATCCACAATAAAAACCTTCATCACTTAACCACCGCCCTCTCGTAGCAAAGACCAGCCGCACAATGATAAGGTTTAATGAACGCCTCAGGGTACTTTTTCATAAGCTCGTTTAAGTTAACCTTCTCAACATTCACCAAGTAGCCGCTTACAACCATTCCGTGGGCGTACTTCGATGTAGTCTTGATGGGGGCTATTAAGTCGATCGCACCACCCCTATCCAACCTATCCTCAATCGATATTAAATCTGCTCTTGAACCGTGATCCATTGAGACAACTCCTGGCATTATTCGATGGGTTACGTATGCTCCACCTAATACTGAGCCGCGGTCATTATACACCCTGACTATGTCGCCTGTCTTTACGCCTAGCTTAGCGGCATCTACCGTGTTGATCCAAACTGGTTCGTAAAGGTATCCGTCTGGCCCCCTAACCTTACAGGTAGGTATCTCGTGGAACCAGGTTGCGTCATCGAGCTGTGCATGCATCCTCCACCTTGGGTGGTTAGAGACGATTAAGAATGGGTATTCCTTGGACCTTGGGTGAAGTAGACTTTCTTGGTGAGACTCCCCATATGGTATAAAGTGCGGTACTGGTGGTCTCTCATTATCATCTGGGAAGTGTTTCGCTAACCTCTCTGAGTAAAACTCTATTTTACCAGATGGTGTCGCAAGCGGGTGCTTCTCAGGATTCTCGTAGAACGCCCTCAAACCAGGCTTATACTTCTTCCACTCTGGGTCAGTGGGCACAAGCCAGAATCCCCTCTTCTTTAACTCCTCGAAGGTTATGTATGGGGCGGCTCCTGAGTTTTCGAAGCCAAGTCTTATCCAGTCCTCGATCGTCCTACCTTGGGTGAATTTCTCGTATACGCCCTTAAAGTCCTCTGGGTACTTTTCCTCAAGTCTCTTGGCGATCATGCAGCATATTTCGTAGTCGCTCATAGATTCACCGATGGGTTCGATGCATTTGCCCTCGTAGACGATTGCGAAGTGCTGCTTAGTCGACCACGCTGATCCTATTATCCCGATGTCCTCCTCTTCGAGTTTCGTTGAGACGGGTAGGATTATGTCGGCGAAGAGGCAGTCGTTCTCTAGCCACGGATGCTGTGCTAAGATGAACTCTATTTTAGGGCTTCTGAAGGCTTCTATCATCCTGTATCCGCAGTTCCAGCAGGTTATCCAGCACCCATTTTCGTTCCAGATCATATGTACCTCAGGTAATCCTTCCACCGGATACGTGTACTTCACGAATTGCTCCGCAATATTCATCCTTGATTGTGACATGGCGTAGAAGGTTACGGGAGGATTCAGGATCGCTTCGTGAACCAGAGTTTTGGGGACGAACTGCTTCAACACCTCTTTATACCACTCCTTCACCTTGTGATAGGGTAGGAACCAGAGGCGTGAATACACTCCACCGTGAACAACACCCCAGATAAACGGGGCGAATATGGGTCTTGGGAATGGTGTATCTAAACCTACGCAGCTGTTATGTAGTTGGTGAACTCCAGGCTTCCCTACACCTTGCATAGCCAGTAGTAGAACTTCCAGCCTCGCGGGCTCAGTCGCGTATGGGCCTCTGATGTATGGACCGCCGAAGACATGCCAAATCGAAGTTCTTTTGGTTGCCCAAAGCTTTGCTAGAGCCTTAATTATTCTAGCAGGGACACCGGTTATCTCCTCAGCCCATTTAGGTGTTTTAGGAATACCGTCTTCTTCGCCTAGGACATAGCTCTTAAATTTATCGAATCCAAAGGTGTGTGTTGCGACGTATTCCTTATCATAAGTTCCCTCTGTAATCCAGATATAAGCTATGGCGAGTTGCAGCGCAGCGTCTGTGTTAGGTCTTATGGGAATCCATTTATCTGCGTGAACGGCTGCAGAGTAGTTAAGATCTGGGCAGATGAATATCTGTTTTATTCCAACATCTTTGAACCAGAAACTCCATATGCTGAAGCCTTGGTCACCAAACCCCCAAGTTGTAGTTTCATAATCACATCCCCAACATAACATAACTTCCGTGTTCTCCAAGATGTCGGGTAATACATGAGTCTGTGGATGCTGCATACCGTCAGGCTCCATACCCCATACGTGCTTTGAACCCCACCACCACCCTTCCCAGCTGTCTGGGTTTCTTACAGCCCACGTTGCACCGCCTAGATTTATAAGAAGCTCTGTAATAGTCGCGTGCATACCGTGAACACTTTTTGTTTCCTGATGCCCGTCAGATAATGCTAGAATTGCGTATGTAGACCCATACTTGTCCTTTATCCTCTTTATCTCATCAGCTATTATATCGAGAGCTTCATCCCACGATATTCTCACATAGCCGCTTTTACCCCTATTTTCCGGGTGCCTTTCACCCTTTGGGTCCCAGTCAACTCTCTTTAACGGGTACCTGACTCTGTTAGGGGAGTAGACGCGGTTCTTGTAGACGATAGCGAAAGGTGCGGCAAGTTCCTTTGTCTTAGGTGCAAATTTTTTCCCCTTTGCCTCAACCTCCCAACGTATCTTCCTAAGCTCTTCTTGTGTATGAGCCCAATCATAATGTACTGGTCTAATTCTTACTATTCTCCCGTTCTTGCAATCGACCCTAACTAGATTCCCTCCATAGCCAACGCCGCATAACCCGAGTAACTTATAGTAGGACTTGGTTTCCTCTTCTTTATCAGCTGGGTCGAGAGGTGTTAGTAGGTTTTCTTTGGGAATTTCCTCCGATACTGACCCTTTTTGGTTAGGCATATTTCCCACATTCATTAACTTCGGGATGGTTGTCATCTCTGCTTTGATAAACTCGGTTGTTAAATTAGCAACCTCCTTATAGAAATCGCTTTCAGCATTCTTTAAAATGTCTTTGGCAAGCGCCGGAGCCCACGTAGCGAGATGTTCGCTAAGGAAATCGTGTTGAATCTCCAGATACTTTCTTGCTTCATCTATCACTCCACCATTATTTAAAGCCTCAATTGTTCGGCGGCAGAGGTAAGCCATAAACTGGAGTTCAACCGCTATATGGTCTTCAGGCTCTTTATATTCGTCGATCTTCCTAACTCCTGCTTTCTTATATGTCTCTAGAACTTTGTCTCTAAACTCTTGCATAATTGAGCCGTTATCGGTTCGGTATGAAGACTCTGAGGGATGGAGCCTTCCAAAGCCTAAGAAGAGCTTTGCGTATTCTTCTGCTAATAAAGATTTAATCTGCTTCGAATCCTGCTTTAGGAGCTCGTTGATCACCACAGCTAGGGACTGCAAGCGTTCAAGAACATTCGTAAACGCGCCATCAAATAACACCGATTTAGACATCACGATGGTGTTCACCTCGTTTAAGAGATTCTGTAAAGATTCGGCCGTCATCTCCTTTTCGTAGAGTTTCGAAAGCAGTGAATAAATTCGACATCTAACTTCAAATGGTTTAAAACAGTTATCCAAACTCCACCAGTTAGAGGATAAATTATCCCATATTTAAAATTTAAGACCAGCACTTTTAAACTACTGTTGTAAAATAATAAGAAAATAACAGTGCTATGTTATAGGTTGCAACAAATATTCCACTATCATTAGCGCTACTCTTCACCCATGAAAATCTTCCTAAAAAGCTTCCAAATATAAGCAAATTATATACTTATTCTTAATGAGTATCAAAATGATTTTTCAATTTCTTAACGCAATTTTTCTTAAAGTTTAAATAGTGTTTTGAAGTTAATCCTAGACCATGGTCGAAGACCTGTCTTCAAAAAGAGGTGTTAGTAGGAGGGGCTTCTTGACGGTTGCTGTCTCAGCTATTGTTGCTGGTGTCGTTGCTGGTGTGGGAGGCTACTATGCTGGAACCTTAGCTGCACCAGCAGAAGTCATCAGGGAGGTTACAAAGACAATAGAGCGGACAATCACAGTGACACCGTCCCCGGTTACAGTAACGAAAACTGTAACAACGACAATGACAACCACAACCGCTACACCAACAAAACCCCTTTTGGAGGGGCAAGAACTGAGAGTTGGCGTAGTCTTACCTCTCTCAGGCGCTCTAGCTACCTTTGGTCAACAAGGGCGTCGGGGTGTGGAGTTTGCCGCTGAAGAGATTAATGGTGCTGGTGGGATTCTCGGGGCTAAGATCAAGATACTAATTGAGGATTTCGCAGGAGACCCGAAGGTTGCTCTGACGGCTACAGAGAAAGTGATAACCGTGGATAAGGTGCAAGTTGTAACCGGAGCTTATATGAGCGCAGCGATATCTACTATGCAAGAACCGTGTGAGCGTTACAAGATACCATTGCTGGCAATAGGAGGTGCAGCAGATGAACTTACAGCAAAAGGCTATAAGTATTTCTTCCGCAACGTCCAGAGCGCATCTGAATTCACTAAAGCTACCATGGACTTCGTAGAGGAAGTAATCAAACCTGAGACCGTTGGCATAGTATATGAGAAGACTCTCCGTGGCGAAAGCACTAAAAACGCCTTCTTAAAACTTGCAGAGGAATACAAGTTTACAGTTGTGGCAGAAGAAGGGTATCCTGCTGGGAGCTTAGACTTTAAACCTTTAATCGAGAAGCTGAAAGCCGCCAACCCTGATGTTTTGCTCTTCGTAGCCTACATTACGGATGCTGTGCTGATGGCTAGGCAAATGGATGAGGTTGGTTATAAACCCAAAGCTGTTGTAGTCGAGGCTGGCATGCAGAACATCGATCTCTTAGAGCTGGCTGGGAAATATGTGAAGGGTTGGTTCATCCAGACGCAATATTGGCCAGATAGGAACTATCCCAATTATGATGAGGTTTATAACGTAGGTCTAAAATTCTGGCAAAAATTTGGCAAACCTCTGGACAACATCGCTTGTGACGGCTATCTTAACCTCTACATATTGAAGGATGCGATTGAGAGAGCTAAAAGCTTGGATCCGGAAGCTATCAGAAACGCCATTGCTGAGACCGACCTATTCCTACCTTGGTTCGGGCACATTAAGTATGGTCCGAACGGTCACAGGATAAATGCTTTGGAGACCTTTGCCATGTGCCAAATCCTTCCAGCCAAACCCAATACACCTTGGCAAGCCAATGGTCTTAGCTTCTATGCTGTGTGGCCAGAGAAGATGAAAACCACTGAGCCGATCTATCCTATGCCAACATAAAGAGTCGGAAGAAACAGGTGGTAGATTTTAGAAGGGGAAAGCATACCAAAGCCCCCTTCTCCTTCTTTTCACTTCGATGATTCAGCTGGTTGAAACCGACCGAGGTAAACGGCAGAGAAAAAGAAAGTCAGATGAGCGGTATACACTTAAATTATCAGGTGAATCTAACCTCCTTCTTTCAGCCACCGATAAATGGTTTTTAGAGGCACACCCAACGCCTCTGACATTTGCTTGGCGTTGTAGCCTTTACTCCTTAATTCTTGCATCTGCCTCTTCTTCAACCTTCTCTCAGCCTTATTGAATTTGGCTTTATTCTCAAAAATTACACGATCCTCTTTGCCAAAGAGTGAAAGAGCCAACGTGAAGGCTTTAAGGTAGTTGTATTCCCTACTAATATAACCTATTAACTTAATGCGATAATCTTCAGCGATATATTTTCTTAACTGATTTAGCACTTCCTCTACCAAATCAAAGCTTATGGAAGTCCCGAGCTCAACTTCGACCATCTTACTTTCAGGCTTGACTTCCAGCGAGTAGCTTCCATTCATTTCAGATCACTTATCTCTTGTTATCCCCAACTTATAAGCTTTTCTCATTATTGGATTTCTTTATAATGCGAAAAACTTATATGATCTGTTCTCATATTATAATAATGGAAAAATGGGATGAAAAGGAGGTGATCGGTATGATGACCGAAAAAATACTCAAACTAAAGATGCTCGAAAATAAAATAACCGACAGAGGGCCTCCAATAATCTAAATACATTATTTTTTACGAAGGTAACAATAGATCTTATAGTTATGCACTTTTCTGGTCCTTTTGACGCCTTGTCTAATACTCGTGTGTGGTCTTCACAGAGGAGTATAGGAAGATTATCTTGCTTTTCTTAAAGCTATTCTATCTACTTTTCTGCAGCTTGGATCCACGCTGGTAAGGTGCTTAAGCCGTTTACTGTGCTCTCAATAGTCTTTAAACCCCGTTTAATTTTTCGAGGTATCCAAACATCCGTATTTTCTGCTCAACGGTGAGAAGTTTAAGATTCTTCTCAGTTTGCTAAAGGGTACGATTGAGCATAGCACCAGAAAGACAGACCTCTCGACAGTAGCTGACTCTTAGCTCACCGACTAGAACGACCCTTGCGCTCATCACTCATTTCTAAGGGGCTTCACCAAGCCAATTAGGCAGCCATCTAAAAAGTATCAGCTACCATTAACCCATCAACATACTCGCTCCCCAAACCAAAGAATGTATTTCTACTCGGCGATGTAAAAGATTCGCTTAAAATTTTGGTGGGCCGGCCAGGATTTGAACCTGGGACCTACGCCGTGTCAGAGCCTGACAGCTCGATGCTGTTGTCCTAACCAGACTAGACGACCGGCCCTCTTCTGGGCATAGAGTTGTAAAAATGGGTTTATAATCGTTCTTGAGCGGTTCGGCGATGATCGAAGAGTCGATTTGATATCCACATAGTAGCTGAGTAAACATATATCTTCGACTTTTCTGGGTTGGACTATGGTAGTGGACATGACCAAGACGTCTTTGCTGCCTGGCTTCTATAGGCTCAGCCCAGAGGAGAGGCTGAAGGTTGTGAAGGAGTTTGCTGGTTTAAGCGATGAGGAGGCTTCGATCATAGGTTCGATGAAGGGATTGAGCCTAGATTTAGCAGATAGGATGATTGAAAACGTGATCGGGGGGATAACGATCCCCATAGGCATTGCGGTTAACTTTCTGATCAACGGTAGGGATTATCTTATACCTATGGCTATAGAGGAGCCTTCTGTGGTCGCGGCTGCAAGCAACGCAGCCAAGATGGCTAGAGTGAAAGGTGGCTTCACGACCAGCGCCACACCCCCCATCATGATCGGGCAGATTCAGTTGACGAATGTTGTCGACCCATATTGGGCTAAGATGGTAATACTTGAGTCTAAAGACGAGATCTTAGATTTGGCCAACGCCCAAGATCCTGTGCTGGTTAGGCTTGGTGGCGGAGCAAAGGATCTTGATGTGAAGGTTCTGCATACACTAGTTGGGCCTATGGTTATCACGGAGTTGTATGTTGACTGTAGAGATGCTATGGGTGCTAATGCAGTTAACACCATGTGTGAGGCGGTGGCGCCGCTGATAGAGCAGAAGACGCGTGGCAAGGTCTACCTGCGAATAGTATCAAACCTTGCTTCGAAGAGGCTTGCTAGGGCTAAGACCGTAGTAGATAAGAACGCCTTAGGAGGAGAGAACGTGGTTGACGATATTATACGCGCCTACGCTTTTGCTGCAGCAGACCCCTACAGATGCGCTACACACAACAAAGGAATAATGAATGGGGTCATCGCGGTAGCTTTAGCTACTGGACAGGATACTAGGGCTCTTGAAGCCGGCGCGCACGCCTACGCTGCTAGAAGCGGGCACTACAGCCCCTTAACCACCTGGGAGAAGAACGAAGAGGGCGACTTAGTTGGGACAATCGAGATCCCTATGGCTGTGGGGTTGATCGGCGGGGGTACCCCCCCCCCCCCCGTCCCGAAGGTTTGGGCGGAGATTTTATGGGGGGGGGGAGCTTTTTTGCGCGGTCCGCAAATAGGCGCCGGTGGGGTTGTCCCGCACCCTGTCGCGGT
>Ga0071330_1066227_pt1 | contig 26268 bp, 19 predicted proteins | sample GBScel77sediment_FD_63802 | JGI IMG/M metagenome (GOLD analysis project Ga0071330, IMG submission 63802) | Hot spring sediment microbial communities from Great Boiling Spring, Nevada - Cellulolytic enrichment Sediment 77C v2 (version 2) | ecosystem: Environmental > Aquatic > Thermal springs >...
CATCTCCATGTGCTTGTCCCAGTCTTCACGGCTCCGCCAGATTTCGTAGAACATGTAGAGCCTGGGGTTCTCCACCATGTAGTTGTCGTACTCTGTGCCCACGTTGATGTGCATCTGGTAGCGGAGACATCCCGGCTCCCTGTTGGTGGGAGGAATGAGCTTTACGAGTTCCTGCCTTGCCACCTCTTCATACCCTGGTTTCACCCGTACTACGGCGAGAACCACAAGGTTTCTGCTGTCACCCACCGGTGCCGCCTCCTTTCTTCAGGGCTAAATCATCGACAACCCACCATCAACCACGATCATCTGACCGGTCATCCAGTCAGACTCATCAGAGGCCAGAAAGAGCACAGAACCAACGTGGTCCTCGGGCTGGCCAAGTCTCCCAAGGGGGATGCCACTCTCAAGGGCCCTTCGCAGCTCAGGATCAGCAAGGGCAGACTGCCCAAGGGGAGTCAGCGTGGTTCCCGGGCAAAGGGCGTTGACCCGGATACCGTACTGTGCCAGCTCTGCCGCCATGGCTCTCGTGAGAGAGAGGACCGCGCCTTTTGAGGCAGAATAGGCGGCATGATACGGTTCACCCACGATGGCAGCCTTTGAGGAGACATTGATGATCTTCCCCTTGCCCTGCTTCATCATGATGGGTACCACAGCCTGAGAGCAGTACACCACTCCCATGACGTTGACCTCAAACATCCGCCGCCATATCTCATCGGTCTCTTCCCAGAACTTGCCTCCGGCGTGGACTCCAGCGTTGTTAATGAGGACGTCGATTTTCCCAAAGCGCTTCATCACCTCATCAACCATGGCCTGAACTTGCGGACGCTGGGACACATCGGTCCGAATGAACACTGCGTTTTCTCCAATTTCCTGCTCAACCTTCTTCCCCGTCTCCTCGTTCACGTCAACAATGACCACCTTTGCACCCTCACGAGCACAGCCCTTAGCAAAAGCCTCACCAAGCCCCTGACCACCACCAGTGACGATGACCACTTTGTCCTTCAGCCTCATACGCTCCTCCTGTATCATTTTTTGATAAGATTTAAACTTTTCGAAAAAAGCATAAATTCTTGCCGCCGATTTGTCAATACTGAACGGGCGAAATCGCTCGGCAGGATAATCCCCAACAGAGGAGAAGGACGGGGAATAGGAGGAAAAATTCCGTCAATAAGTTAACATATAAAGTTACTGCAGTAACTCGAGGCTAAACGATGTAGTACTCCACACCCAGCTTGGCCAGGAGCTTCCGGTATTTTTCTGGAATTCCCGAATCGGTGATCACCACGTCGAACTCCTTGAGGTCGGCGAAATAGGCCGTGGTGACCCGACCGAATTTCGAAGAATCAACGAGCAAAAACCTTGTATCCGATGATTCAATCACCGCCCGCTTGGTGTCAACCTCATAGAGGTTCGCGCAGGTCACACCGAGTTCCCCTTCCACGCCGGCAGCCGATATAAAGGCCTTGTTGGCCCTAACCTTCCGGATGAGGGAAATACCCTCGGGGCTCTCGAACATCAGGGTGTTCTCGTGGAAGTACCCTCCGGGAAAAATGATCTGAACGTTCTTGCTGTGCGCATAAACGCTGAGCAGGGTATTAAGGCAGTAACAGATAACCGTAAGCTTCGTCCCCTGGGGAATGAATTTGGGGAGGTGTTCCGTTGTTGACCCCGTATCGATAACGATGGTATCCCCTTCCTGGACAAACGACGCGGCCTTCTGGCAGATTTTGATTTTCTCTTTGGTCATCTGCGATTGCGCTCTGGTTATCGCGTACTCCTGCTCATTGATCGTGCTCGGCTCTCGCTTCAACACCGCTCCCCCGGGAATCAGGGTCAACACACCTTCCTTCGCCAGATCCTGAAGGTCCCGCCGAATGGTCATGGTAGACACGCCGAGCTGCTCCGCCAGCTCCTTGATGGTCACCATGCCGTTCAGTACAACCTGCTTTCCTATGTAGTTGAGCCGGTCCCGTTTCTTCATCTGAAAAATCACCTCAATCCATGCACCAGGGCTTCCTGAGCCAGATGGTGAGTTCGGTCCCCACCTCTTCGAATATTGTAACCAAAATCTCCGGTAAATAAAGGGGGAGGAAAACGCGAAAAGCCCATCGTTGACAAGGATTGGGACCGGGTTGTATAATACCTCCAAGTGACACTTTTTTATCAAAAAGTGAAATGGAGAAAACATATTCCCGCTTGAAGACCAGAAAGAAAGGAGTTGTGTTCACGTGGCCACCAGGATGAAGGCGGTGCGACTGCACGCTCCCGGAGACCTTCGGGTGGAGGAAGTGGAAATACCGGAAATCAACGACCACCAGGTACTTGTTCGCGTCCGGGCCGTTGGGGTCTGCGGGTCTGACCCGGGACGGGTGATGAAAAAGGGTACCTATTCCTACCCCATGACCATCGGCCACGAATTCGCAGGCGAAGTGGTCAAGGTGGGGGCCAGGGTAACCTCGTGCAAACCCGGAGACCGGGTGACCGTTGCTCCTCTCATCCCCTGCGGAACCTGCGACTACTGCAAAACCGGAAAATTCAACCTCTGTGACCGCTACAGCTACTACGGATCCCGTGTGGATGGCGCAATGGCAGAGTACGTGGCCGTGGAAGAATGCGACGTACTGCAGCTCCCTGAAGGGCTTGATTTCGAGTCGGGAGCCTGTACCGACCCTGTGGCCATTGCTTTCCACGCCCTGCGGCAGGGCAACCTGAAAGCCGGGGAATCCGTTGCCATTCTGGGCATCGGCCCCATCGGTCTTTTTGCCGTCCAGTGGGCCCGGGTAATGGGGGCAAGGGAAATATTTGCCGTTGACATTTTCGACGAGAAACTGGAAATCGCCAGAAATCTGGGAGCTGACCACGTGATCAACGCCAGGAAGGAAGACCCCGTCGCTTTTGTCCTTGCCAGGACTGGAGGCGCTGGTGTGGAGTGTGTGGTGGAGATAGCGGGCTCAAGAATCACCCAGGAACAGGGGCTTCGCATGGCGAAAAAGGAAGGAACGGTGGTCTTCTGTGGCATCTCCTACGATGACCTTATCATTCCCAGCGCAACGCTTGACGGGATTCTCAGGAAGGAAATCCGCATTGTCGGAGCCTGGAACTCCGTTTTCTCGCCTCTGCCGGTGAACGAATGGCAAATTGCCTTGCACTTCATGGCGCGAGGTCTCATCAGGTGCCAACCTGTTATCAGCCACCGGTTTCGCTTGGAAGAGGCACCTGAGGTTTTCCAGCGCCTCTGGAAGAGAGAAGAATTCTTCAATAAAGTACTGTTCATCCCGTGAATCGAGAGGAGGTCCTCCCTTGAAGGCGGCAGTGATGAAGGCTGTGAACGAGATGGTTGTGGAAGAAATCCCCGAACCGGAGGTGGAACCGGGAGGAATACTCGTAGAGGTGAAAGCCTGCGCCATATGCGGGTCCGATGTGAGAACCCTGCGACACGGGAGCGTTCACGTCACGCCTCCAAGAGTTCTGGGCCATGAAGTGGCAGGGATTATCAAGGCAGTGGGTCCAGGGACTTCAGGCTACAGCGTGGGCGAAGCGGTCACCGTAGCACCGGCCATAGGTTGTGGATTATGTGAGTACTGCCGCCATGGCATCACCAATATGTGCCCCAACCTGGAAACGATTGGCTTTGAATTCGACGGTGGCTTTGCCGAGGTCATGGCCGTCCCGGCAAAAGCGGTGCAACAGGGCCACGTGAACCGGATCCCTCAGGGGTTGAGCTTTGAAGAAGCGGCACTGGCAGAACCCCTGGCCTGCTGCATCAACGGGCAGAGTTTCCTCGACATAAGGCTGGGGCAGACCGTGGCCGTCATCGGTGCAGGAGTTATCGGGCTATTCCACACCGAACTCGCCCTGCTCAAAGGGGCAAGCAGGGTCTTCGTCATCGACATAGTGCCGGAGAGGTTAGAACACGCTGCCACCCTGGGGAAAAACGTCGTGACCATAAACAGTAACGAGGCCGATCCCGTCGAGGAGATTCTCTCCCGGACCGGAGGACAGGGGGCAGATGTGGTCATCGTGGCCTGCCCGGTGGGAGAGGCGCAGAATCAGGCCCTGCAGATGGTGGCAAGAAGGGGTCGAGTGAGTCTTTTCGGGGGCTTGCCTCAAGGAAAATCCAAAGGCTACCTTGACAGCAATCTCATCCACTACAAGGAGGTAGGGGTTTTCGGGGCCCATGCTTCAACGGCGGCTCAGAATCGACTGGCCCTGAAAATCCTGGCTGAAGGGAAAATCGTTGCGCGCCGGTACATCACGCACACATATTCTCTTCCCCAGATCATGGAGGGTGTGCGTGCGGTGGAGAAAGGAGAGGCCTTAAAGGTCATCATCAAGCCGTAGGATTCCGGAAACCGGAGGGGGATCGCCGTGGAAAAGAAGTACGTCATGGCCATTGACCAGGGGACAACAGGGACGAGGGTGATTCTCGTCGACCGGGAAGGGAATATCGTGGCGACTTCATACCGGGAAATCAGCCAGATGTACCCTCACCCCGGATGGGTGGAACACAATCCCCTGGAACACTGGGAAACCACCCTTGCCTGCATGAGGGAAGCTCTGGAGAAAGCGAAGGCCCAGCCCGACCAGATCGCAGGGATTGGTATCACCAACCAACGGGAAACCACCATTCTCTGGGACAGGGAGACGGGGCGCCCGGTCTACAACGCCATTGTCTGGCAGTGCCGCAGAACTGCCCCAATATGTGAAGAGTTAAAAGCACGGGGCTTCGAGGAAAAAGTGCGGGAGAAGACCGGATTGACCATCGATGCGTACTTTTCGGCCACCAAAATCAAGTGGATTCTGGATAACGTCCCCGAAGCCAGAGACCTCGCACGGCAGGGGAAACTCCTCATGGGATGCATCGATTCCTGGCTCATATGGAACCTCAGCAAGGGTAGCGCCCATGTCACAGACTACTCGAACGCTTCAAGGACAATGCTCTTCAACATTCGAACTTTAGCATGGGACCAGGAGCTCCTTGACGCTCTGGACATCCCTCGGGAAATCCTGCCCACACCCAGACCGTCAAGTGGGGTCATGGCCATGGCCAGAAACGAGGAGATTTTTGGTGATGCCGAAATCCCCATTGCAGGGGTAGCGGGAGACCAGCATGCAGCGCTCTTCGGCCAGACCTGTTTCCGGCCCGGGATGGCCAAGAACACCTATGGCACAGCCCTGGCCCTGATGATGAATATCGGCGAAAAGTTCCTCCTCTCCCGGAATGGTCTCACCACGGATCTTGCCTGGGGAATCGGGGGGAAGATTGAATATGCCCTGGAAGGAGTGGTCTTCATCGGGGGCGCCGCAGTCCAGTGGCTGCGCGACGGGCTCAAAATCATCGAGAGTGCCGCACAGACTGAGGCCATGGCTCAGTCGGTCCCTGATACCGCCGGAGTCTACGTGGTCCCGGCCTTCACCGGGCTCTGTGCACCGTACTGGGACATGTACGCCCGGGGGCTTATCATCGGTATTACCCGGGGCACGACCCGGGAACACATCGTCCGGGCAACACTTGAGTCCATGGCTTACCAGACAAGGGACGTTCTGGAAGCAATGATCGCCGACTCCGGGCAGGTGCTTGAGTCCCTTCGGGTTGACGGGGGAGCGGTGAAGAACAACTTCCTCATGCAGTTCCAGGCAGATATTCTCGGTGTCCCCGTTATCAGGCCGGTTGTGACCGAAATGGCTGCCATGGGCGCGGCATACCTCGCCGGGCTGGGTGTGGGATTCTGGAAAGACAAAGAGGAAATCGCCGCGCAGTGGAAAGTCGACCGGGTCTTTGAACCTCAAATGGACGCCTCTCGCCGGGAAGAGCTCTACGCCGGCTGGAAGAGGGCGGTAGAACGCGCCCGCCAGTGGGCAGTCTGAATGCAAATCTGTTATTGACGTTGCAGTGAATGTGAGATTTTTTAAAAATAAAAGACGGTGGGATATTTCCACTTGCCCCTGCCTACAGGATTTTAGCGGCAAGATACTTGACATCACCCGGTGGAAGAGGTATATTTTTAGGCGCAAAGTTGTGTTAAAAAAATATCATATTTTGAGTTTAATATCCCAAAGAAATGGGGGTGATGTGACGAGGAAAAAACACTGGAAATCTCTCACCAGGTTTGTAACCCAGACAACACTTTAAAAAACCAAGGGAGGGAAGGCATGTGAAGAAAGCGTGGATCGTGTTCCTTGCGGGGATAGTACTGGTAGGGTTGATGGGCTGGAGCGTTGCCCTGGCAGGAGATAACCGGCCCTTTGTTGTCTTAGCCCTTGTCCATGTCAAGGAGGGTTACGAAGAGGTCGCCAGAGAAGAGCTCATGAAACTCATCCCCCTCACCAACAAAGAACCAGGGTGCATCTTCTACCAGATGCACATCAACGTGGGCACAGAGTACGACAACTACATGGTGGAGAACCCCAGGCTCTACATGTTCTACGAAATCTGGCGGAGCCGTGAAGACTGGGACAAGCACATGGAGATGCCCTACCTCAAGGCCTGGTTTGAGAAGTCCAAGGAGGTCTGCGAGAAGATTGACCTCTCCATCTGGGAAGCGGTGGACCTTCCCACGAACCCCGTTTTCCGTGGCGGTGAGAACCCCGATCCCAAGGAGAAGTACACCCTCTTAGCCCTGGTGGACGTCAAGGAAGGGTGCGAGGACCGGGCCTGGAAAGAGATGCTCGCCCTTGTCCCCTACACCCACACTGAGCCCGGGTGCATTGAGTACACCATGCACGTGAACCTCGATATGGACACCATGGCCAGGAACTACCGCAAGATCATGTTCTACGAGAACTGGTACAACTTCAAGGTCTGGAAAGAGGACCACATGAAGGCCGAGTACCTGGTCCGGTGGTTCAACTTTGCTCCCCAGGTGACGGAGAAGATTGACCTCACAGGCTGGAAGATGATTGACTTCGAACTCACTCCCACAGGGAAGGAGAAGTGAAGGGTAGGCTCCTGGAGGAGAATTTCCTCCAGGAGCCTGTGTTTTTTGAAGAGATTTTCTGCGAGATTCTCCACATCATCCTTCCTGCCTTGTCTTCGAAGTTACCCCGTTGGACCGTCTTTGGTATAGACATCTTTACCAAAAGGTGGTACAGTACCTGTGTGACTTTGACAACAGGAACTGAAGGAGGGATGACATTGGTAACCCTTGGTCTTCTCACCTTCTCAGACCCTCGGCCCACGGCTTACGAGGAAATGCTCCCTGTGAATCTTGAGTTTCAGAGTCGTCTTGTTGAAGCTCTGGAGCAAACCGGGCAGGTTCGGGTTCTTGTGGGGGAAAAGGTGATTCAGACTCCGCAAGAGGCAAAAACCGAAGTCGAACGACTGGACCGGATGGGCGTTGATGGGGTTATTTTCCACTTTGCCGGGTGGAGTTTCCCCCATCTGGCCACCATTGCGGCGAGGAACTCCCCAAGCCCCGTACTCCTTGTGGCCAGTTTCAATCCGCGGTACCCGGGCCTTATCGGCATGATTGCCAGTGGGGCCTCTCTGGACCAGGTGGGAATCCGGCACGGTCGGGTCTGGGGCGATCCGGAGGATCCGGAAATCGTCGCAAGAATTCTCCGCTTTGGACGAGCGGCCCGAGCGGTTCGCCGCCTCCGGGGACAGACCTGTGGCCTTCTTGGAGGGCGGAGCATGGGAATGTACGTGGGAACTGCCGATACGGCTCAGTGGCAATCCCTTTTTGGCGTTGACCTGGAGCACGTTGATCAGTTCGAAATCGTCCGGAGATCTCAGGAAATCCCCGAAGACCAGGTACAGAAAGCCTTAGACTGGTTCAAGGAGAAGGTGGGCCACATTCACTGGGACGGGAAGTCCCTGACGGAGGAGAAGCTCAAGCTCCAGATACGTTCCTACTACGCCACGAAGGACATCATGAAAGAGAAAGGGCTTGATTTCGTTGCTGTGAAATGTCAACCGGAACTCAGCGATGCCTTTGTCACCCAGTGTCTCTCCCAGGCTTTCCTCAACGACCCTTACGACATGGATGGACCAAAAGCACCCACAGTGTGCGCCTGCGAAGCGGATCTTGATGGGGCTTTGACCATGCAAATCCTCAAACTCATGACTGAACAACCTGTGCTCTTTTACGACCTTCGTCATTACGATGCGAAGGACGATGTGTACGTTTTCAGTAACTGTGGTTCCATGGCGACGTTCTACGCCGCAAGGTCTTGCAATCCGGAGGAGAACCTGAAAAGGGTCTCCTTCTATCCCCAGACGCCTTTCTACTACCCTGGAGGCGGTGCAGCGGTGCAGTATATGGCCGCTCCTGGGAAGGCCACGTTTGCCCGACTTGCCAGAAAGGGCGGAAAGTACTGGATGGTTATCTTTGCTGGAGAGTTCGTGGAACAACCTGTGGAAAAGCTTAAAGAAGCTTCTCCCGAATGGCCTCAGGCCTTTGTGCGCCTTCGTGTTTCTCCTCAAACTCTTATTGAGACCCTGGGCTCCAATCACCTTCACACCGTGGCGGGAAACCACGTGGATTGTCTTGTAGAGTTCTGTTCAATGGTGGGTGTTGAGGCGAGGGTTTTGGGGTAAATCAGAGGGTAAAAGCTCTTGACGATGGAGGTGTTCAGGTGTTATGATGTTGCCCGAGAGTTTGTTAAAAAAGTATCATGTTTTGGTGTTACTTTCCCAAAAGGTCGGGAGGTGATGTTAGAAGAAGAGCATTCTTAGGGTTTTTCGGTGCTTTGAGAAGAATCGTCTTCAGAAACCTGACTGAACCAGTTGAAAGGAGGAAAGGGGAATGAGTCGGTGGCGGTTGTTGAGTGTAGTGTGTGTGACGTTGCTTGTAGTGGTCGGGTGGGGAGTTGCCTTTTCCGAGGACGTGATTAAGGTCGGTGTCATGTTCAGCCTCACCGGTACGGGGGCCCCAACGGGGAAGGTTCAGAAGGATGGGGCACTCCTTGCGATCAAAGAGGTGAACGAGGCAGGAGGTATCAAGATAGGGGACAAGGTGTACAAGGTGGAGGCAGTTGTCCGGGATGACGAAACAAAGCCTGATGTTGCGGTTCGGAGGGTCCGGGAATTCGTAGAGGAAGGCATACGGCTCATGGTCCTTGGTACCTTTGCCCATGTCACCACGGCAGTGAACGAACAGATTCTTGATGGTAGTGCCATGGTCATTGCTTCGAATTCCATCGAGGAAAAGATTTTCCGCAAAGAGAACAAGGCTCCGTACTTCCTCACCTCCCAGGGTGCTGTTGATGCCATCGGTCGAATGACCGCCGAATACGTCATCAAGACCTTCAACCCCAAGTACGTCATTGCCTGTCTTCCGGACTACGCCTATGGTCACGGAGTGGCTGTCGGGCTGAAGCAGGTTTATGAAAAGCACCCCGATATCAAGCTCGAATTCATCTGGACTCCTGTGGGTACACCGGATTTCACCTCCTACATCCTCAAAATCATCGAGTCGAAACCCGATGTTGTGCAGATGGGACAGTGGGGTACCGATGCCATTGAGATTCTGAAGCAATCCCATGAACTGGGGTTGAGTAAGTACACCAAGATATTCTTCAATGCCATAGTGGCGAGCCTCGCTGCCGGTATTCCTCCCGAGGCCCTCGACGGAGTCACTCTGGGGATGTGGCTCTACCACGATTTGAGCATCCTCAAGGACAAGGATCCGGCAACGTATGAGAATGCCGAGAGGATTCGCAAAGCCTGGATGGAGGAGTACAACGACGTCCCTGACGTTATGGCGGCATACGCCTACATGGCGATGAAAGAACTTCTGCGAGGTATACAGCTTGCCCAGTCCACGGATCCGGCAAAGGTGTACCAGGCTTTGATGGAGAATCCGGAGTTTATGGGCTTCAAGGGACCGGCCTGGTGGCGTCCAGATGGAAGACCTTTCTACAAGTACGCCTACTTTATCGGTATAGGGAAGGGAGCTGACGAGCGCGCAGATCAGTGGGACTACGCCGAAATCATCGAAGCCTTCGAAACCGAGGCACTGTGTCTGCCGCTTGAAGAGATGGGCTACAAGTGAACCCAAGGGCAACCGCTACTCTCAAAGAGTAGCGGTTGCCCCAATTTTTTCATGAGGAGGTTTCTTGAGAGTGAGTCTCCTAACAACGAGTGGGTTGACCAAGAGGTTTGGAGGGCTCGTTGCCGTCAACAGCGTGGATCTGCGGATTGAAGAGAACGAGACCCTGGGCGTTATAGGGCCGAACGGCTCGGGGAAAACGACCCTGTTCAATCTCCTTTCCGGATTCTTTCCGCCCACTGCGGGGCGAATTTTCTTCCAGGGTCGGGATGTGACGCATCTCTCTCCCGAAGAGAGGGTCAAGATGGGAATGGTCCGCACCTTTCAGCTTGTGTCTGTCTTTAACTCCCTCAAAGTGTGGGAGAATCTCGTTCCATGCGTTGCCTGGCATAGCGGAATGTACCATTCCTTGTGGAGGTTCATGACGACTCCCGCTGCCAATACCTGGGCCGATTCGCTTGAAGCCCTGAAACTTGTGGGCCTTGAGGGCCAGGCCGAAGCGGTAGCTGGTGAGCTTTCCTATGGTGATCGGCGACTCCTTGAGATTGCCCTTGCGCTCTCTCTCAGACCGAAGCTCCTCCTCCTTGATGAGCCCTTCAGTGGCTTGAGTGACGTTGAAATTGCCAAGGTACTTGCGCTTCTGAAATCTCTGAAGGGTAAGATCACCATCGGCATCATTGAGCACAAGATATCGATGATTGTCGATTTTGTGGACCGGCTCTGTGTGATGAACGAAGGGCGCATCATCTGCGAGGGGAATCCCTCTGAGGTTCTTACGAACCCCTTGGTCAACGAATGTTACTGGGGGAAACAGGAAATCCTCGAGCGCGCAGGGGTCTCAGGAGTGTGACATTCTGGAGAAAGGGGTAGGGGCATGCTTCAGGTAGCAGGTATAGACGTTGCCTACGGTCACGCAAAGGTGCTCCATGATGTATCGCTTGACCTTGAGGAAGGGAAAATGCTTTTTGTGGTGGGGAGGAATGGCGCGGGGAAAACGACGCTGCTCAGAACCATCATGGGACTTCTTCGTCCCCTGAAGGGTTCCATATACTTCGACGGTGGAGACATCACGGGCTTACCACCAGAACAGCTCTACCACCGGGGTATTCGCTACGTTACCCAGGATAAAAAGGTCTTTGGTTCCCTCACGGTTCGGGAAAACATCGAGATTGCCGCGTATTCCAGCGGTGAGCCTCTTTCGCAGGCACTGGACAAGGTGCTTGAGATTTACCCAAAGATGAAGGATTTTTTGAACTTGAAGGCCGGTCAGCTGAGCGGCGGGCAGCGGCAGATTCTCCTCATCGGGCAGGCAATGGTCGGTAATCCGAGGCTTCTTCTTGTCGATGAACCCACACAGGGTCTGGCTGCCATCGTCATCAACGAAATCGCAAGGATTCTGAAACACCTCAAGGGCAGACTTTCAGCGGTTGTTGTGGAGCAAAACCTTCCTCTGGTGAGCCAGCTGGCCGACCGGGTTGTGGTGCTCAAAGAAGGAAAGGTTACCCAGGTTCTGGACGACGCTTCAGAAATCTGCAATACCAGCCTCCTGGAGAAGGCTCTATGAAAGGGGTTTGAAGGTCATGGGCAATGTGGTGAAGGAACGGGGTCTGGTTCTGGAGAAGACCTTCGTCGCAGTGGGGAAGCAGCTGACCCAGGCTGGGGTGGGACAGAAAGCCCTGGAGCTCATTCTCATCGGTGTCGTTTTCCTCATCCTGGTGCCGTTTCTTGGGGCACATCGGGCAACAGACTTTGCTATCTTCTGCATCATTGTGCTCTCTTTTGACCTCCTCTACGGGTATATGGGGAGGCTTTCCTTTGGGCATCTCCTCTACGTTGGGGTCGGTGCCTACACCGTGGGCCTTGCACTTCGGTACCTGACCACCAACCCTCTCCTGGCCATTGTGCTTGGGATTGTGGCAGCGTGCCTTGCGGGGATGGCCGTTGGGGCCATTACCGTGCGGATAGCTGGAGCCGCTTTTGCCCTGGCGAACCTGGCTTTTAACCGGGTGGGGTGGTTCCTCGTTATGTCCCCTCTCAAGGACATCACGGGGGGAGAGAATGGCCTCAGTATTCGCAATCTGAGTTTCTGGTACGTGAATTTCCGGAATCCCACCTTTCGTTTCTGGTTTGTTCTGGCCTCTCTGCTTCTTGTTTTTCTCTTTCTTCGGATATTCACTTCTTCCTCCTATGGGGTGCTTTTGCGTTCCATTAAGGAAGACGAGAAGCGCGTCCGGTTTTTAGGGTACAATACTCAGCTCTACAAATGGGTCACTTTCGTTTTGGCCGCCACGGTGGCCGGATTCGGTGGGGCACTCACGGCCTTGAACTATGGCTATGTGAACCCCAATACGCTGGACGTTCACGCCAATGCTGGTATTGTTTTTGCCTGTCTTCTTGGGGGCTCAGGACGGCTCTATGGCGCCCTTCTTGGAGGCATCATTTACATGCTCATCACCAACCTCCTTCCGGTATACTTCCAGCGCTGGGAGTTCTTCCTTGGGGTGGCGCTTCTTCTTATCGTCTTCAGGTTTCGAGGTGGCATCTGGGGTGGGCTTGAAGCCCTGTATTCAGGGCTTGCTGCTCGTGTGAAATCAGGCTCTTCGAAGGAAGGGATGTCCCGATGATCTACGCCATCATGTACGGGTTGACTGTTGGGGCGGTGCTGTACCTCATTTCCGTCGGTTTTTCCCTCACGTTTGGGACCATGAGGGTGATCAATTTCGCTCACACCATCACCTATACCCTCGGGGCGTATCTCCTGATAGCCTCGATGAGAAGCCTGGGCGTACCGTTTTTCTGGGGAGGTATGGTGGGCGTTGCTGTTGCCGCTTTGGCGGGATACGGTATTGAACGGTTTGTGATTCGCCGTCTCTATGGGGAATCACTGGATTACACCTTCATTGCCACCTATGCGGTGTTCCTCATCGGTGTGGACATTGTGAAATGGCTGTGGGGGGTTTTTCCGAAACCCGTCAGCGATCCCCTGGGGAAGACGGTGGACATTCTGGGCTTTGTCTTCCCCACATACCGCCTTCTTGTGATACTGCTCGCGATTGTGGTGTTCTTCGGGCTCGAACTCTTCATGAGGAAAACCATGGTGGGGAAAATCATCGTGGCTGCCTTAGACAACCGGGAAGGGGTGCGCTGTCTTGGGATTGGTGTGGAGAAGTACTTCTCTCTGGCTTTTGTTCTGGGCAGCGCCCTTGCGGCCCTTGGTGGAGTGCTCTATGCCCCCATTACTGCCGTGCATCCCTATATGGGCTCGCACATCCTTCTCCTCTGTTTTGCGGTGGTGCTCACCGGTGGTCTTGGGAATCTCCGGGGAACGTTTCTTGCCTCCTTTGCCCTTGGCATGCTTATCTCCATTACCGGTCGTTACTGGCCAGCGGGATCCGAAATCGTTGCCTTCGTCGCCATGGCAGCCGTTCTCCTTGCGCGACCGATAGAAGCGTAGCCCGGGGGTTTGCGCTCCTGGGCCCTGGGAGAAAACCCACAAAGAGGGGTGATCCTTGTGCTTGTGAGAACAAGGATATATCTGGGCTTTTTCGTCCTTGCAGTCCTGGCCGGTGTGGTCGGGGTGATGGCGCTTTTCGCCTTCCAGAGGGTACAAACGTCCTTTGTGGAGGTGGAGAAGTCGTTCCCTCTCCTTCTTGCTACGTCGCGTCTTAAGGGGATCGTCTCTCAGGAGAACGCCCTGCTTTCCTCGTACCTCCTTGAAGAGGACCCGGATCGCCTCGAGGTCATGGAAGCGGCTTTTACTGCCCTGAGTGAGCGCTCAAAAATGTACCTTGAAGCCTTCCGTTTGGGGAGTACTTCGGAGGAATTCCTCGCCCGGTATGGTGAGCTCTGGGAAAAAGAGAACTTTTCCTATACCCTTTCTCCTCTGCCGCAGGGAACCGTCCTTGCGAAGGAACTCGACAGGCTCTGGAGCCTTCAGAGCACTTACGATGAAAAGGCCAGGAGCCTGCGGGATATGTGGCGGGAACGCCTGGTGAAGCTTCGTGCCCGAAATGATAAGGCAGTCGCCACGGATAAACTTTCGACCTCGGTTTTCAACTTTGTGAAGAACGTGGGTGAAGAGCTCAAGGGATATGCTGTACCCCTTGGAGAAGTCTACCGCAGCCTCTTTGAAGCCGCATTCTGCGGTGATCCCTATGGGCAAATTCGTAAAGGTGTAGGTGCTCGTCTTGAGGACCTGAAAAAAAGCATCGAGGAAGCCGAGTTTTCCGAGGAGACAAAGAACCGTCTCCTTGCAAAACTCGGTGCTTTCCAGGGAAAAAGCGAGGAATTCGTGCAGGCCCTGTCCACGCTTGAGCCGGGGGAAAGAAGCGACGTATTCATGGAATTCAACATGGCTTACCAGGAGCTCCAGAACGGTCTTGAAGAACTGCGTCTTGACAGATGGGTGGAACGGTTGAACCTCTTCGATCGCGAACGGAAGAACTTTCTCCTTCTGGGAGGGGAGGACAAGGAGAGGGCCAGAACGTTCACCGAGAGTGTGCTGGGCAGCGTCAAGCGGTTCTTTGAGGGCGATTTCTTAAAGCTCTACGCTTCTCAGGCCGCACAGTCTTTTCTCGAGGAGTACTTCCGTCCCCTTGAGGCCTCGTGGCAGGAAGTCGTGCAGACCGATGGAGAACTTTCCTCTCTTGAGGCCCGGATTGCAACTGCTATGGAGGAAATACGAGGCGTAGAAGAGGACCTGACGCAGGCCATGGACGCGATGAATCAGGAGGTTCTTTCGCTGTTTGTAAAAGGCGTGGCTGCTGTGGAGCAAACGCAGAGGGTGTTTTCGCAGATTTTCCGCTTTGTTGCCGTGGCCATCGTGGTCATTGCGCTGGTGCTCAGTACTGTCCTTTCTCGGAGTATCGTGTTGCCACTTCGCCAGGGTGTTGCCTTCGCAAAAAGGCTCGAGCAGGGTGACCTGACTGGAGAGATCACGAACCTCCGGAGGGATGAGATAGGGGACCTGCTTTCTTCCCTCGGGCAGGCCTCTTCTGCCCTTCGCCGCTTTCTCCTTGAGGTCTCCTCTGTCGCCCGCGAGATGATTGCGGCAACTGAGAACCTGCATCGTGCCTCTCAGGAAATCCTTACCCTTGGAAGCCAGGTGGCTCAGGCCGTGGCCCAGGTGGCCCGTGGCTCGGAAGAGCAGAGCCAGAGTCTTGCCGGTGTTGCCCGGCGCATGGAAGAACTTGTGACAGAAGTGCAGGCCATCGATGGGGAAATCGCCGCCCAGGTGGAGAAGATTTCGGAAACTCTGCAGGAAGTGCGGAAGGTTGAGGAGCAGGTTGCCCTTGTGGGGGGGAACCTGGAAGAGGTCAGGCGGGCTGTGGATTCCGCTTTTTCCGCTTCTGAGAGGGGGCAGGCAATCCTCAAGGACGTGGTGCAGTCCATGCGTACCATTGAGGAGTCCGTCTTTTCTGTGAGGGAAATTGCAGGCAGGCTCGGGGAAAGTTCCAGGGAAATCGGGAGCATCACGGATCTCATCACCGGCATTGCCGAGGAGACCAATCTCCTCGCCCTTAATGCGGCGATTGAGGCGGCTCGAGCAGGAGAAGCCGGAAGGGGCTTTGCCGTTGTGGCGGAAGAAGTCCGCAAACTCGCTGAGGAATCGGCCCAGGCTGCCCAGAAAATTGCCGCCTTGATTCGGGAGGTCCAGCAAGGCGTGGAGAAGGCGGTGTCCTCTGTAGAGGAGAGTCGCCGGAGGGTTGAGGAGGGCAACAGGGCCGTGGAGAGGGCGCAGCTTGCCTTTGAAGACATTTATAAAGCCAACGACATTGTGACCCACGAGACGGAGACCATCACCCAGTCCTTTGCTCTCGTGGAACACTCTTCTCGGCGTATCACGGAACTGGTCCAGGAGGTCATGACCGTTTCGGAGAAGAACAAGCTCCGGACGGAGAACATCCGGAGGATGGTGGAAGAGATGTCGCTGGCGTTGAGCAACGTTGCCGCAATTTCTGAAGAAAACGCTGCTGCCTCTCAGGAAGTCGCCGCCTCTTCGGAGGAACAGCATGCGGCGCTTCAGGAGATTGAAACCACCGTTGCGAACATGGCCCGCAAGGCGGAGATGCTCGAGGAGGGTCTGGGGCGGTTCACCGTTTAAGGAGGCTCACACAACGTACGTCTTTATGCCCAGCTCTTTCAGGAGCCTGGCGTATTTTTCGGGAATGCCGGTATCGGTGATGACGATGTCGAATTCCTTCAGGTCGGCGAAATACGCAGCAGTAACCTTTCCAAACTTCGTGGAATCGACGAGGAGGATTTTGACGTCTGACGATTCGATGATGGCCCTTTTGGTATCCACCTCGTAGAAATTGGCGCAGGTGACGCCGAGCTTTTCGTCGACCCCGGCAGCCGATATGAAGGCCTTGTTGGCCCTCATTTTCCGGATGAGGGAAATACCCTCGGGGCTCTCGAACATCAGGGTGTTTTCGTGGAAGTACCCCCCGGGGAAGACGATGCGGGTGTGCCTGCTGTTCTTGTAAACGTTCAGGAAGATGTTCAGGCAGTAGCAGATGATGGTGAGGTTCAGGTCCGGGGGGATAAAGCCGGGAAGGTGTTCCGTTGTGGATCCGGTGTCGATAATGATGGTATCCCCGTCCTGGATGAGGAGGGCAGCTCTTTTGCAGATTTTAATCTTTTCCTTTGTCATGTGTAGCTGTGCTTTCGTGACCGTGTATTCCCTTTCCTCGAAGGGATTAGGTTCCCTTCTGAGCACAGCACCTCCAGGAATGAGCTTCAGGATACCTTCTTCAGCGAGTCTTCGGAGGTCTCTGCGAATGGTCATGCTGGAGACGCCTAACTTTTCTGCGAGTTCTTTGATGCTCACCACTCCGTTTAAGGTCAGCTGCCTTCCGATGTAGTCGAGCCGTTCCTTTCTTTTCATCCCTTTCCCCGCAAAACAAAAATAAAAGCCATCAACGTAACACTTTTGGTAAAGATTTTATCAAGAAACTCTCCTTACGTCAACGAATTCCTGCTAAATCCCCCTGGAAAAAGGAGATTCCGCGCTTTTTTGTGTTACTTAAGCAACACAAATATGCGAGAAAAGTAACATTTCATTCTGCTGCCACCGGCGCTGTGTCCTCTCCGAACTGACTCAGGTACAGGGAGAAATAGAATCCTTTTTTCTCCAGGAGTTCCCTGTGGGTCCCTCTCTCCACAATTTCCCCGTCCCGCAGAACGAGGATGAGGTCGGCATTGCGGATAGTGCTCAGGCGGTGGGCGATGATGAAGGTCGTCCGCCCTCGCATGAGGCGGAGCATTGCGTCCTGGATGAGGCGCTCGGTGTGGGTGTCGACGTTACTCGTGGCTTCATCAAGAACGAGGATTGCAGGGTTCGCGAGGAAGGCACGGGCGATGGCGAGGAGCTGGCGCTGTCCCTGGCTCAGGTTTTCTCCCCCGTCGGAGAGGACGGTATCGTACCCCTCGGGGAGGCTCAGGATGAAGTGCTCGGCGTTGGCAAGGCGTGCCGCCTCCTCGACCTCACTGTCCTGAGCTTCGGGGCGTCCGTAGCGGATGTTCTCCCGGACGGTGGTAGCAAAGAGATACGTGTCCTGAAGGACGATGCCAAGGAGTGACCGCAGGCGTTCCCGTCGTATCCTCCGGATGTCCATGCCGTCGATGAGGATGGTACCGCTTTCTGGCTCATAGAAGCGGGCAAGGAGGCTGACGATGGTGGTCTTTCCTGCTCCGGTCGGCCCAACGAGCGCCACAACCTGTCCCGGCTCCACAGAAAAGCTCACGTTCTTGAGCACGGGAACGCCCTTCCGGTACGAGAACGTGACATTTCGGAATTCCACGGCCCCGCGGATTTCCTGGGGTTCCAGGGCGTTCGATGCGTCGGGAGGTTCCGGAGTTTCCTCAAGGAGGGCGAAGACCCGCTCGCTGCTTGCCATGGCTGACTGAAGCGTGTTGAGTTGCATGGCGAGTTCGTTGACGGGTCGGATGAACTGCCGGGAATAGGCGATGAAGCTCGCAATGGTTCCGATGCTTGCTGCGCCCCTGAGGACAAACCACCCTCCAAACCCCGCAAGGAACGCAAGGTTCAGGTTACCGATGACGTTCATGAGCGGCCCCATGATGCCGGCGCAGATTTGCGCCCGGACCCCCACTGCGGCGAGGTTCTCGTTGACCGAAGAGAATCTGGCGAATTCCCGCTCTTCCCGCATGAAGGCCTTGAGGACCCTGAGCCCGGTGAGGTCTTCCTCGAGGATGCCGTTGAGCTGGCCCAGGATCGTCTGCTGGGCGAGAAAGGTTTCCCGTGTTCTCCTGGTCACAAAGCGTGTTGCGCAGAGGGTCAGGGGAATGGCAGAAAGCGCAACGAGGGCGAGCATTCGGTGGAGGGTGAACATGACCACCACCGTGCCCGCAAGGGTCACAAAGCTCGCAATGGTCTGGGTGGCCACCGTTGCCAAGGTGCTCCCGATGGTGTCGATGTCGTTTGTGAGACGGCTCATGATGTCACCGTGGTTGTGGGTATCGAAAAAGCGAAGGGGAAGGGCATGGAGGAAGGAGAAGGCTTCGTTACGAAGCGCAAGCGCCACGTCCTGGGAGAGAGCGACCGCCAGGCGTTCCTGGAAGAACGCAAGGAGGGATGCCCCAAGGTACAGCGCAACGAGGAACAGGGTGTACCTCAGGAGGGTGACGAGGTTCCGTGGAAGGATGGCCTCATCAATGGCTTTCCCGATGAGGTAAGGCCCAGAAAGCGTGCATATTGCCCCGGCGGCAACACAAAGAACAACGAGGATGATCCTGAGTTTTTGGGTTCTCAGGTACTGCCAGAGCTTCCGGAGCGTTTTCCAGAAATCCTCCGGTCGCTCCAAGGGTTCGGGAACGTATCCTGGTCCTCGCCGCAGCACGGGGAAGGGTGGTTTAGACACGGGTGACCTCCTCCCTTCCTGCCTGGAGCTCGTACATTTCCCGGTAGAGTGGGGAAATTTCAAGGAGCTCCTCATGTTTTCCTGAGGCCACGAGTCGTCCTCGGTCAAGGACAAGGATGCGGTCGGCTTGAGTTACCGCTGTGATGCGCTGGGTAACGATGAATTTGGTGCACGGGAACCGCCACCGCATGAGTTCCTCGAAGATCCGTTTTTCGGTGGCCGCGTCCACGGCGCTCGTACAGTTGTCAAGGAGGAGGATTACCGGTTTTCTCAAAAGGGCCCGGGCGAGGGTCAGGCGCTGTTTCTGCCCCCCTGAGAGGGTGACACCCCGCAAACCTACGGGTGTTCTGTACCCCTCGGGAAGGCTTATGATGAAGTCGTGGATCTGGGCGATTTTGGCTGCCTCGACCACTTCCTCAAACGATGCTCCCTCGTTCCCCAGGCGGATGTTGTCCTCTATGGTCCCCGAGAAGAGCAGCGGTTCCTGGAAGACTGCGCTTATGGCGCTTCGCAGGACCTTGAGGTCTTTTGTGCGGATGTCGATGCCGTCGATGAGAATCTCTCCGGAGAGGGGATCGTAAAAGCGCATGATGAGGAAAAGCAGTGTCGATTTCCCTGCCCCTGTCGTGCCCACGATGGCTACAGTCTCCCCGGGATGGGCGGTGAAGGAAATTCCGGAAAGCACCGGCTCGCTGTGGTACGAGAAGGAGACGTCCCGGAAGACCACTTCGCCCCGGGTGACCGGGGTGGTATCGGGCACAAGGGGATTGCGGATTGTGGCTTCCTGCTCGAGGATGGCAATGACCCGTTTCCCCGAAGCGCTTGCCCGGCTCACCGAGGTCAGGATGTGCCCGATCATCATGAGGGAGAAGAGGATCTGGAAAACGTAGTTGGTCAGCGCCATGATGGACCCGACCTCCATGCGACCTGCAATGACCGATTGCCCTCCAACCCAGAGGACGGCGACAATGCTCAGATTCATGATGAGGAGCACAAGAGGCAGGAAGGTCACCATGGGGAGGAATGCCTGCACTGTGGCTTTGGTGAGGTCTCTCGAGGCCCTGAAGAAGCGCTCCTTTTCCCGTGCCTCCTGCGTGAAGGCACGGATGACCCTGATTCCTGCAAGGTTTTCCCGGATGATGGTGTTGAGCCGGTCAATCTTCTCCTGGACCCGGGCAAAGAGGGGGACGCCCTTTTTGAAGAGGATGGAGAAAACGGCGACCTCAAGGGCAATGGCGGTGAAGATGAAGGGCGCAAAGCGGGGAGCCATGACCACCGCCATCACTGTTCCCCCCAGGAAAAGGAGTGGCGCCCGAACGACGATGCGCAGGGCGGCAAGGACGACATTCTGGAGCTGGGTCACGTCGTTCGTGAGGCGGGTGAGGAGTGTCCCGCAGGAAAAGCGGTCAAGATCGGCACAGGAAAGAGTAAGGATCTTCCTGAAGAGGTCTCTCCGGAGGTCCCTGCCGAAGTTCTGGCTGGCGGAGCTTGCGAACACCGTACAGCCGATGCCACCGGCTGCGCCTACGAGGGCTATGGCCACCATGAGCATTCCGGTCCGGAGGACAAAGGACGTATCCCCCCGGGCAATCCCGTGGTCCACAATCCGGGCAAGGAGCGCAGGTTGCGAGAGGTCACAGATGACCTCGACAACCATAAGAAGCGGGGCCAGGAGAACGGCTTTCCAGTAGGGCCGAAGGTAAGAGAGGAGTTTCTTCACCGGTCTCCCTCCTCTAAAGAGGTGTGGTACCTTCCCGTGGCTTTTTCCAGGTTCTCCCGGATACGGATGAGGAACTCGTGGAGGCGCTGTCGTTCGTTTTGGGTGAACCCGGAGAAGCACTCTTTTTCGAGGACGCGGTGAATCCTTTCGACCTCCTTTTGCAGGTTTCTCCCACGCTCGGTAAGGTACACCCGCACAGCCCTCAGGTCCTCTGGGTCAGTTTCCCGCCGCACCAGTCCGTTTTTCTCCATGCGCCGGAGGATAATGGTGACTGTGGGAGGACGGAGGCCCAGGGCTTCGGCGATGTCTTTCTGTGTTCGTCCATCCTTTTCCCAGAGCATGCCAAGGATAGGCGGTTGCCCTCTGTAGAGTCCAATGGTCCCAAGGAGCTGGTGGTACCGGATGAAGTGGTATCGAATGACCTGGAGGAGAGCATCGTGAAGCGATGTTCCCTGATTCCTCAACGGTTCTTCCTCCTTTATTTAGACGTCTAAAAATAATACCATCGGCCCTGCAGGGTGTCAATGTGTGCTCCTTGAGTTTTTGGGTTTGCCGAACATCCTGAAGGGTACCCGGAGGATTATGCTACAATATTTTCGGGGAGTGGTAATGCGACCGCTCAAAATACTCCACACCGCTGACTGGCATCTTGGGCTTGTTTCCTGGAAGAGTCACCGGGAGATCGACCGCCTGGAGGAACAGCGGGAGTGCCTGGAAAAGCTCATTCGGGTGGCAAGAGACGAACGGGTTGACCTTGTGCTCCATGCCGGGGACCTCTTCCACCAGTACTACCATCCCCCCAGGGAGGCCATTCAGCTTGCCGCTGAGGTCATTGTGGAACTTGCGGAGGTCGCTCCTTTCGTGTGGCTCATCGGAAACCATGACTGGTATGCTGTGGAAGCCCTGCAGCGGGTGTTCCCCAAAAGCATCACAGTCATCCGGGATATGGAGCCGCGGAGTTTTCCGGAGCTTGGGGTGACCATTTTCCCGATCCCCTATCTGCCACTCTCGAGGTTCCTTGCTGATCACCCCGGGGAAACGGTTCAGGCCATGGTGAGGGACCACCTTCGGCGCACCATGGAGAAGTGGAAGAACTCGTTCAATCCCCGCCATTTCCACATTCTCCTCGGTCATCTGACGGTGGAAGAGCTGGCCTTCTACGCTGAGGCCAATGCTTCCCGGGAGGTCTTCCTCAAAAAGGCCGATTTCCCCCACGGCTTCTCCTACGGCGCCCTGGGGCATCTCCACGGGTACACGGTTCTTGAGGCTCCCTTCTCCCTCTGTTACCCCTCGTCCCTTGTTCCGGAGAACTTCAAAAACCCTGACCAGAAGGGTGGCTTTGTGCTGGTGGAGCTCGTTTTTGGGGAAAAGCCCAGGATTCACCCAGTGTTCTTTGAAAGCTCTGCCCTTCTGAGCATCGACCTCGAAAAGCCCCTTGGGGTTTTGGAGGTTCGCCACCTCATAGAGGAGCGGCTGCGCAACGGTCGGCGAAACTACGTTCGGCTCCGGATTCCGGGAGAGATGCTTTCTCCTGAGTGGTTCACGGAGCTCCGCCGCCTCCAGGGAGAACACTTCGAGGTGGTGGTGGTTGAGGCGGTCTGGGATGAGGAGGATCGTCAAGAAAGCGAACAGGCCTCGTTCGATATAGCGGCGCTACCGGAGCTTTTCGCCCGGTTTGCTGAGGAGGAGGGGCTTTCGGAGGACGTGGTGCGGCTTTTTGAAGTATACTACCACAGGGCTTTTGAGGAAGATCAAGAATGAGGCCACTGCGTCTTCGGGTTGAGCGTTTTCTGGGGCTTGAGCGTGCAGAACTTGAGTTTCCCTCAGACCTCTTCGTCATTGTGGGTCCCAACGGAGCAGGAAAGTCGTCGCTTCTTGAGGCGATGTACTTCGCCCTGTATGGCCGGGGGATTCGTTCTGAACGAGGGAAAAAGGAGCTCATTTACCGGGGGAGTCCCGAAAAAGCCTTACGGGTGCAGCTTGAGTTCCTCCTTGGGGAGAAGAAGTTCCGGGTTACCCGGGAGTACTCGGCAAAGCAGGGGGGTGTGGCCTACCTCGAGCAGTACGAGAAGGAGCGGTGGAAGCCGGTGGCCTCTGGGGAGCAGGGGGTCAACAAGCGTATTGAAGAGCTCCTCGGCTGTGATGCTCTGACCTTCCGGTCCTCTGTGTTCCTTCCCCAGGGAGAAACCCTGGCCTTTGTTGAAGCGTCTTCGGCGGACCGCTTCAGGATCCTGAGTAGCCTCTTTGGCCTTGACATCCTCGACAGAATCCGCGAGCAGGTTCGGGGCAAGATGAGGGCTCTTGAGGGGGAACTCGGATCGCGGCAGGAAAGGCTTCGCCTGCTTGAAGCCGAGGACCTTCCTGGAGAGGAGGTACGGCTCCGGGAAGAGGTGAGAAACATCGAGCAGGAACTCGAGAGTGCCAGGTCCCGGCGCCAGAACCTGCAGGAGTGCCTGGAGAAGATGAGGCAGCTTGGGGAAATCCTCCGGAAGCTCCGGGAAAGCGAGGAACAACTTTCTGTCCTCCGCAAGCGCTGCGAAGAGGTGCGACCGAAAATTCAGGAAGACGATGATATTGAGCTGGCACACCGTCTCTGTGAGGCCTTTGAGAGGCCCTGGAGGGCAAAGGCAGAGCTCCTTGAGCGGGTGAATCAGGAGGTAGCAAGGACTGGGGAAGACCTCAGGAAGGCCGAAGAGGACCTTCTTTCGGCCAAAAAGTCCCTGGAGGAACTCCTCCGGGAGGAGAGGTGTTCCCTCGAGGAGAAGAAAAAGCTCGAGCGCCTTGTCCGGGAGGTTGAGGAGCGGGGGCAGCCCCTTTTTGAGGATATCCGGAGGCGTAGGGAGGAGTGCGTATTCTGGGAGAGGGAAGGGCAGAAACTCAGGACAAGAATCCAGGAGCTTGCGAGGGAACACGAAGACCTTTTGAGAGAACGGGAGAGGAAAGCGAAGGCGCTCGAAGAACGGGAGGCCTGTCTTGCCAGGATGGAGTGTACCTGGGCACAGATTGAAGAGGCAACCCGGGTTCTTGACGCCCTTGTTCCTGAGGAACGGGAAAAGCACCAGGAGCTGAGGCAGGTTAAGGAGGAGCGGCGGAGAATCGAAGGAGAGCTTGCAAGGCAAAAGGAGAAACTGCTTGGACTTTTGAAGGAGCAGGAAACGCTTGAGGCTTCTTTGCGGGAACTTGAAGCCCAGAGGAAAGACCGTGAGGCGAAGTACCGCTTTGGGGTCAAGGCCTTTGTTGTTGGGGAACTTGAGGAGGAGTGGCGTCGCCACGGGGTATGCCCGGTGTGTGGGAGCGCGGTGCCGTTCCCGGAAGGGGAAAGGGTGCGGGTGGATATCCTTGCGCTTGAGGAGGAGTACCGGGAATTCCATGGGCGCCTCACCCGCCTTGCGTCGCAGAGAGAACACCTCCTCCGGAGCATTGTGGAGCTTAAAGAGGAGGAGGAAAGAGCCCTCAGAGACCTTGAGGAAGTGGGGAAGAGGGAGGAGATTCTCAGTCGAGAGCTGCAAAAGCTGCATCAGCGCATCAGAGAGAGTCTTGAGAGCTGCGGGTACCCCGAGCAGGATGTGCTGAACCTTTCCCGTTTCCGCGATTGGGTGAGGTCCCAGGGGAAGGCCAGGGAGGCACTGCAGAGGGAAGTGGAAGCGTTCCGGAAGGACCTGGTTGCCCTTGAAGGACGGATTGCCTCACTTGAAGAGCGGTTGCAAGAAGAGATGCAGCGTCTTGAGAGTATAACCGCCACCTTAGAGGCACTGCAAGCAGAGCTTAAGCGACAGCGAGCGCTCCTTGGGGAGTACTGTGCGTTGTGGGGAGTTGCCGGGGGTGAGGCGCCTGAGGAGGCCTTTTTCGCCTTTGCCGAGGACCTCAAAAGGAGGCTTCAGAGAGCCGGGCAGGAGGTTGTGCGCCTTGGAGCGGAAATCAGGGCCAAAAGGGAGCACATCATGCTTCTTGAGGGGGATGGAAACCGGCTGAAGGAACGCCTTTTGGAGCTCTTGCAGGACCAGCGCTCCCTGGGTCAGGAAGAGGAACGCCTCCGGCAGGCCTTTCTTGAAGAGCTCAAGAAGCGAGGGTGGGATGAGACCACGTACTGCCGGTTGCGGGATAGAGAACGGGGGAACTGGCGGGAAGTGCTCCATCGCCTGGAAGGGGAGCTTGAAGGACTGGAAAGGCGAATAGCAGAGCAGCGGAAGGAGAAGGAGCGGCTTTTTGCCGAGCTCGGCCTTGCTGAGGACGAACTCGAGGAGACATTTGCTCGGTGGCAGAAGGAAGCTCAGGACCTTGAGGAGCGGGTGTCTCTCCTCCACAAACGCCTTGGAGAGGTTCGGGAGAGGCTCCGGCAGAACGAAGAGAAGCAGAGAGAGTGGAAGGAACTCCGCGAGACGGTGGGCCAGAGACTGAAGGAGTACCGGATTCATGTGGATTTGCAGCAGGCGCTTGAGGTGGGCGGGTTCAAGAACTATCTACTCCGGCTCTTTTTCGCCCGCCTTGAAGAGGAGGGTTCCCGGATTCTCCGGAAACTCTCAGGGGAGCGATATGCACTGCGGATGCAGATGCGCAGGGGCATGGCGGACCTTGCGGTTCTTGACCGAAAGTTCGGCGGAGGAGAGCGCCTGCCGGAGGAGTGTTCAGGCGGGGAGAAGACCCTGATTGCCCTGGCCTTGGCTTTGGCCCTTTCGAGTCTCAAGCTCGAGAAAAGTTACGCCCGCAGAACGGAGTGTCTCTTCATCGATGAGGGATTCTCCTCCCTTGACCGGGAACACCTTGATCTTGTGGCTGATGCCATTTTCCGCCTGAGCCGGGAGGGGAAAATGGTGGGGGTGGTGACCCACGATCCGGATTTTGCCGGGTACTTCCCGGTGCAGCTTGAGGTCAGAGAGGGGGCAGTACGGTGGAAGAAGACCGAAAGCATCGTGACATAGGAGCGTTGCTTCGGGGAGGATTCACCCAGGTGGACCACTGGTACACGGAGGACGAGGCCTTTTTCCACCGCGAGGTGGGTGAAGATATCCCTCTTGCTCCCAGGGACCTCTGGGAGAGCGAAGAATGGCGGGAATTCCCCGAGGATCTTTCCTTTCCGGCTTTTGACCGGGTGTGCTTTGTGGATGGGAAGGCCCGCATCCATGTGCGGATTCTCTACCGCACTGCAGTGTTGCTTCTGGCCGAGGTTGCCGCTTCCTGGGTACAGTGGGAGAGGGGCAGAGGGCTCTCTTTTGGGTTTTCTCCCTCCTCGCCTCCGTCTTTTGCGCGGGTTCTCGGAGCAGGAGAAGAGCTTGCCCTTCGGGCAGTGGTGGAACATCCGGAGATCGACCTGGGCATGGGAATGGTTTTCCGCCTTGAGGAGACACGGCGGGGAGCAAGGATTTTTGCCGACACCGAGGTCGCCCGGCAAGCCGTTCTTAACGCCATGCAGCGCCTGGAACGAGAAGAAGTACGCCGGCTCCTTGACCGGCGTGTCCCGGTCGTCAAAGACGGCACCATCCACCTCATCGATCCTCCCACCTTCATCCCCGGGGTCGGCCCCTGTGGTCTCGTGAAGGGGGTGGAGGAGCTCCGCCTCCCTCAGGAATGGCTTGAATCTCTTCTTCGTCTCCCCCGTGGCCGCAGAACCCCAGCCGTTGTGGGGTTTCTGCGCCAGGACCGCACCGACGTCCTGCGGGTATTCTCCTACATCCGC
>Ga0071330_1066018_pt1 | contig 26209 bp, 24 predicted proteins | sample GBScel77sediment_FD_63802 | JGI IMG/M metagenome (GOLD analysis project Ga0071330, IMG submission 63802) | Hot spring sediment microbial communities from Great Boiling Spring, Nevada - Cellulolytic enrichment Sediment 77C v2 (version 2) | ecosystem: Environmental > Aquatic > Thermal springs >...
ATGACATAAGCGGATTTGCTTGAGCCGACGGGAGATGTGGACATCAGTAATGTGACCTTCAGGTTCCTTTCGGCTCAAGGTGCCGACGAATACATCGTTCAAGTCAGCGACAATCCCGGTTTCCCTGCCAACAGAACGGTTCAGATTCCGCTTCCCTACAAACTTGCGAACCCTGACATAGGTGGTCAAGTTTTGGTCATTGCAAATCAGGACTTATCTGGTCGTTTTGGTGCTGGTCAGACGCTTTACTGGCGTGTTGGTTATCGTTACTCAAGGGACATTAGTCCGCCAGAGGGTGGTTGGGTGTTCAGCAGGGTTCGTTCCTTCACTGTCCCTGTGACACCTCCGCCTTCACCAGATTTTTGAGAAGTTCTGGACTAAAGGAGTGGTGGCAACTTTTTGTTGGTGATCAGCATGCCTCGGCGATGGTGGCAGTGGATGATTTTGTTGGTGCTAATTTGGGATTGGGGACGGGCGACGGTGCCGCGTCTGCTCACGCCGGATTCCTTATTGGGTTCATTTGATGCCTTTTGGTGGGCAGGACATTGCGTCGTGAACGGGCGTGACATTTATTCACCTCCCCCTAACACGACGGAGCGAAATGTATATCCGCCCTTCCACGCCCTTTTGATGGCGCCTATTGCCATCCTTCCTAAGAAAGTCGCTTTCTTCCTGTGGCAGGTGGGGCAGTTGGTAGTGCTGATATTTTGCTTTTGGTGGATGGAGCAGATAGGCGCATTTGGGGCTTCCCAAAGGGAAGGACGCATTTGGCTCTCACTGCTTTTGGTCATGCCTTTTTTAGAGCACAATTTCATTTGGGCGCAGTATAACCACTGGCTCTTGCTAACACTTTTGGGCTTCCTTTTGCTGCTGAACCGACAGCGCTTCCTTGAAAGCGGTTGCCTTTTAGGCTTTATCTTCTCGGTGAAGCCTTTTCATCTCCCGTTGATTTTGTTCTGGCTTATCCTCAAAAGAGAGTGGCGCACCCTCTTGGCGTTCCTTCTAAGCGCGGTCACTTTCTCCTTCCTGTTACCAGCCTGCGTTTGGGGTTGGCATGGTGCTTGGTCGCTTTTAGCGCGTTGGCACGAGAAAGTCGCTCCAAATGCCTTTTGCGTCACGACACCTTGTGGTGGATTGCCATCCACGCTCTTTCGCTTGCTCACTCCCGTCAATGTCTCCTTAGAACCCGAGAAGCCGTTGACAGTGAATTTCCTAACGCTCCCATCGCCCCTCGTTAGTGGCATCATGACGATTTTGGCGGTCTTGCTCATTATCCTAATCGTAAGCGAATGTCGCCAACCTTTGACGATGACGAATGGACTTAGAACGCTTTACGAAATGGCACTGGTGCTGACGGTGAGCCTGCTCCTTTCGCCCCGAACGGAGAAGCACCATTGCCTTTTACTATTGCCAGCGACTTTCCTTATTGCTGACGGATGGATGCGAACGGAAGGCAATTGTAAGGTGCTTTTCGTCCCATTGGGGATAGCGGGAGCGATTTTCGTCTTGCGTCAGTTACTTCCGCGTTCTTGGCGGGAAGGACTTCGCCTACCTTATTGGTGGCATTCTGGTGTGATGCTCACCTACCTCTTTGCCTTGCTGATTGTGAAACCTATCGGGCAACCTGATCCCAAGGAGTGGAGGAGTGATGTGGGTAGCAATAGTGATGCTCGCGATGATAGCAATGATAGCGGAAGCGACGGAGCAAACCGTTCCCATCCCGCCGAAATGGACGACAAGCGAGCAGGTGACGCTCCTTCTTAACAATGCGTCGCCATCCTGTCAGTTGCTAACGACCCGTTTCTTTATCCATGCCGACAACAATGTCTTGCCTTTGAGGTTAGGAGACAAGGAAACTTTACCGCCGATGATGTTTGAAGGCAGCAAAGCCTATTACTTTCACGCTCGCTTCAAAGAGTTGGGGTTAAGTTATCGCCAATGGTCACTTTACTACGGGCATGGGAAAGGGGATTTTTACGAAGGCAACAGAGACGCAGCCCAACTTTTTCTGGATGCGAAATCAAATGATGTTGATTGGCTGAAAGTTTACGATGTTGATGCTTACTTGCGAAGAACTCATTCGCACCATTGGGCTTTAAGTTACACAACACCTGTCCGCTTGAATGGGAGAAAAGGGCAATGCATCATCGCTTTGCGTTGGCTCAGAATGCATCGGTTGCAATATGGCAATTTGAAGGGGCTAATGTGGTTGGGGCAGTTTCAAGGTGATTTGAAGTTGTTGACAACAAGGGGGTTGCCAGAAAATGAGACACGAAGCAACGGTGTCGCTTTGGATGTTGCAATAGTGTTACCACTCAGCGAGCAACTTAGGATGGGCATTTGGGTGGAGAACCTTTTCAGCCGCATTTGGCAAAGGGCATTGCAAGACATCACAGCAAAAGTGGCTACGAACACGGTAGAGCCTGATGCTGATGGCTTCTTGCACGCAGTCCCTTTCTTGCAAGGGCGAATTGACCGCCGTTCGTTGAACACTAAAGCAATGCGCCTGTGGACAATTGGAATGGCTTGGCAGCAAAGGAAAGACTGTTGGCTTTTGTTAACGGAACATGGTGTCATCGGCACACAAGTAAGCATCGGCTATGCGTTGACACTTGGCGAAAGGCAAAAGGTTTGGCTGATGCGAACGATAGGCAAAGACAAGTGGTTGGTAGGGATTGGTGCATCACAGTGCCAACTTCAACTATCTTTGGACAAATTCAGCGCCAGTAAAATCAAGCGAACCTCTATAGACCTCTGCTTAAACATCGCATACTAAACAGCGGAGGAACTGTTGCTATTGGGGAGGAGAGAGATGAAGACCGAGGAAAGAAGAGAACTACTCTGGAAGTTCGCGGTAGGTTTATTGGTGCTTCACGCTACAGGCGTTTTTGCAGTTTGGCTTTGGGCATTAAGCAGACCACACATGGTGGACCCAATTGAGGTAAGAGTGGCGAACATTGCTGCGCTTTGGCGAAATGGATATTTGCCTTACAACTTCGCAGACCGTTTACCCGCTGTGTGGAACCCCTACGGTCCTGTTTATGAATGGCTTTGTGCTTTTATGCCACAACCGTTGCATCCCTATTGGAATGGTCGGCTTATATCAATTGCATCACTGATACTCACTGCCCTTGCTATTGTCGCTTGGTCAAAGAGATTGACGGGGAAATTTACACTTGGCATGATTGCTTCCCTCTTGCTGTTAACTGCCAAGCCAATCTTTGCCTTTGGGCATCTCTATCGCGTTGACATGTTTGGGGTTATGCTCAGCGCGCTCGGTTTCGTGCTCATAGTAAGCAATCGCTCTAAGGTCGCTACGATAATTGGTGTGCTATTGATGATTTTGGCATTTCATGTGAAGATCACCTTTGTGGCTGCTCCTGTGGCATGTTGTTTGGTGTTGTGGCGTGAAGAAAAATTTCGGGCAATAGGAGTCGGACTTGCATGGTTGGTTGGGGCACTTGGAGGGCTTTTCGTATTGCAATGGTGGACGAAAGGGGCTTATCTTTTCCAAGCCCAATTAGCTAACTTGCCAACACTCTGGACGAAGCCGATAGACATGCTTACACGACCCTTAACTTCGTCACTTTTTTGGATGATTGCTTTGATCCTGTGGGGACGCTCGGGCAAGGTATTGCATATGCCTGAAAGTATCTAACCCAAGTTGCTACCTTGTCTCATCAGGATAAAATTAACCTCCGAGAGCAGTCTCAAATCCTACCCTCGGAGGTGTCAAGAAATGACTAAATTCAAACAAATCTTAGACGAAGACGAAATTCTCATCACCTTCTGCATCATTGATGATATCACAAAAGCAATGGGAATGCAAGGGGATAAGCAACAGAAGATGAGCGAGAGCGAAGTTTTGACCGTCGCTTTTATTTCCCATCGCTACTTTGGTGGCAACTACCAAGCAACTCTGTCCTTCTTGAAGGCATCAAACCAATCCCTTTTCAAGAACCTTCTGTCAAAAAGCCGTTTCACAAGAAGGCTTCATCGTTGGTTTGGTCTTTTGCCCTCCCTTTTCCACCTCGTCTCAGCACTCAAGCGAAAAATATCCCTAAGTTCCCTTTACTTCATTGACAGTTTCCCTGTTAGTGTTTGCGAGAACATAAGGATAAGAAGGTGCAGGTTGGCTAAGGGTGAGCAATATCGTGGATACATAGCCAGCAAAAGGGTTTACTTTTATGGTCTCAGGGTTCACATAATTTGTGATGAAGAGAAATTTGTCCATGAGTTCGTAATAGTTGATGGAAGGCTTCATGATTTGGAGGGCTGGGCAAATGCTTCCCTTTACTATCTTTCAGAAGGTGACAAGGTAATCGCGGACAGTGCATACACACGCTATGACTTTGAAGAAGAGATGAGAAGGGAGGGAATAGAATGGGAGCCTATTAGGCGAAAGGGGAGCAGAAGGTATCAAGGAGAAGAATTTGAGGCTTGGAAGAGGAGGGCAAGGAGGGTAGTGGAGACGGTAGGTAGTGTTCTTAGGCTTTACTTAGGCAAAAGGATTCAAGCAGTAACATTGAAAGGTTTTTTGCTAAAGATAATGATGGCGATTATAAGTTACAACTTGCACCGTCTCTTTTGCCTTGCCTTTTAAGGTGGCAACTTGGGTTATATGTATAGTCCACCACCACCATCAATATCAGGGCGGTATGCGAATTCGTCAGGGGGTGTTTGTCCATCTAACTTTAACAATCTAACAAATACACTCTCAATTGTGTAATTTCCAACTCCAACTATTTCTTTCAACACTTCTTCGTCTTGTTTCCAAATTATCGTTAAAGCATCTAAAGTGAGTTCACTCTTAGGTGGGACTAATATCGTTATATCCTGCCCATAAGTATAACTTAAACCTTTAAAGCCTCTAATGCCAGGACCTAAAAAAAGACATGCACTCAAAAAACCTCTTAACTTCTCATGCTCTTTTTGTGGGTTAGGGACTTTGGAAGGGTCAAAAGGTTCAAAGGTGAGGGAATGGGGGATGGAATCATCGTTTCTGACCTTGATAGTGATGGTGACGGGTTCGCCAACCATGTAGACCTTCTTGTCCGTCACCGCAAAGAAATCCAACTTCTGCTTAGGAAACTCCACAACAGGAAATGGTGGTGGCTCAGGAACAGGGATGTTACGACTACCACTACAACTCCAAAGGGTGAAGGCAGTCATGGGCACTAACCACCAAAGAAGTTTTCGTGCCATCACTTATCGCCTCCTTGAAGGTAGGAAGATCAGCATGTCTAATGCCTTTATCCCTTCCTTCGTATCCCCCAATAGGGCGAAGGTGTCCACTAAAATCTCTTCCGCTTCATCCCTTCTGTCCATCTCGTCTAACAGATTGGCTTGCCAGCGACGGACCCTTGCCAAAACTTCTCTTACCCGCTGCTTTCGCTTCCCTTGCAAGTTCTTTGCCAGTTGCCATCCTTCCCGCTCCGCTGCCTGCAACTCAGAAAGGGCTGCTCCCCTTTGCCCCATCCCCGTCAACAGGAAGGCTTTCCAAACCCTCGCTTTTAACCTCCAATCTTCTGAAAGGACTAACAAACCATCCAGAGTGCTGCCTGCTTGGAATCGCCGAATAAAGGCATCAAAGGCTTGTATCGCTTCTTCGTAATCCCCTTGCTTCACTTTTGAAACTGCGATACCGTAGAGCGCCAACCCTGTTAGCACGGGGTCATTCCTTCCCCACTTCTTTAGCACTTCCCAGTAAGTTCGCTCTGCCAAGCGAGGGAATTGGCGCAGCAACCATATCTTAGCGATGCCCAGTTTGGCAGCGGCAGTGACACTTTCGTCCTGCCCAAAATATTCCCTTGCGACCCCTTCCAAGTAACGATGGGTTTCCTCCAAAACCTCCCAGAAGTCTTTACCCTTCAGCGTTTTCCACCCTTCATCACCGTTTTCGCCCCGCACCTTCCATTTACCAACGATGAACTTCTCTACGCCTGTAAAGCCAATAGAAAGTTTAGCCAGCGCCACCAAGCGGGGATGAGCCCGAGGGTGGGCGATTGCTTTTTGGAAGCAGGCAACCGCAGCATCCAAAAACAACTCGGCTCGCTCTATTTGCCCTAACCTAAACCAACTTTCTGCCGCTTCTGGACTTAAGGGGTAAAGTTCGGTGATTGTTTCAAACAGCAATCGGGCGCGATTAATGTCTCCCTGTTTGAAGGAAGCGTTAGCGTCTCGAAGTAACTTCTGAGGCTCCGATTGAGCAATTGCGTGGGTAAGGGAAGGAAAGAGGCAAACGATGGTTAAAACCAGCCAAAGGGCTGGCTGGACATGGTTAACCGAGAGAGAGCCTAACTTTTCGCCACATGTCTGTTCCCTCCTTCATGCCTTCAGGCAGCTACTATAAATAGCGCAGTGAGAAGGCGCTGTCAAGGCATTGTTGCACAAATAATATATAGCAGCAAAGGCGGCAGGTGTAAAGGTCTAAAGAGAGTGTTCTAAAACTGCTCATGCTGTTGGCTTCAGACAGCGATTGAAAGCAAATTTTGTAGTGTTGCTTTTTTCGGAGGGCACGACCACTGCCGTGCCGAAATTTTGCGGTCGGGCAGGAGCCTGACCCTCCAAGAAAATTCGCCGACTAAAGTCCGTAGCATGTATGACTTATTTTGCGCTGACGGCGACAAAATGAAGCCTGTGGCATGAAACCATAAATGGGACTTTAGAACACCCTCCTCTCATGGCAACCGTTGTCTCACAATTCTGTTAGCAATTGCCTCAACCTTTCGTCCGGGCTTTTTTGCCCTTCAAAGGCTTGGAGCATATGCCTGACATATTTTGCGAGAATGTCAACCTCTAAGTTAACGACATCACCTACCTTGCGAAGCCCCAAAGTTGTGTGCTCAAGGGTGAAAGGAATGAGGGAAACAGTGAACCAATCAGCCCCGACATCAACGACGGTGAGACTGACACCGTCAACGGCAATTGAGCCTTTGGGGACGATGTATTGCATCAGTTCCTTTGGCGTATGAACTCGCATCACTTTTGACCTTAGTCGTGGGATGATTTGAGCGATGACACCTGTGCCGTCAACATGACCTTGGACGAAATGACCGCCAAACCTACCTGTAACTGAAAGGGCTCGCTCCAAGTTCACCTTGTCGCCCGGTTTCAAAAACCCGAGATTAGTGCGAGCCAGAGTTTCCTCTACGGCTTCAACCCAGAAAAGCGGATGCTGAACAGCCACGACTGTCAAGCAAGCGCCGTTAACGCAAACGCTATCCCCTTCCCTCAACTCCTTCGCAAACGATGCCCTTATGCCGAAGAAGACAGCCATGCCCCGTCGCTGCGTTTGAGCGATCTCTCCGACTTCCTCTATGATGCCTGTGAACATCTCCCATCACCACAGATAGAGTTTAGCCTGCGAGGAAGTGAGAGGCGCGTTAGACTTGGGGAATGGCAAATTTTGCCTGAGCAGGTGATAAGCGATGTGGTTGGGATTACTGCTGGGAGTGATGGCGATGGCTGGAGCGAGTTTGAACGAGCAAGACGCGAGGCTCAGCAATGTCCGTCACCTCAACTTGCGCTATGATTTGCCAACTTACAAAAGTGCTGACGAATGGCTTCAGCGGGCGAAACTCCTTCGCCTTCAAGTCCAAATCGCTTGCGGTTTGTTTCCGCAAATTCCCAAACCTCCTCTCAACCCCCGCCGCATCGTTTGTTACGAAGACGAAGATGTCGTGGTTGAGCGGGTCGTTTTGGAAACTTTGCCGAACTTTTACTTGACTGGCAACCTTTATCGCCCCAAAAAGGGGAAGCCCCCATTCCCAGCAGTTTTGCACCCTCACGGTCATGTCCCTCAACCTGAAGGTCGGCTCTACGAGCGGGAACGAATTAGGGCGATGGCAATGGCTAAGTTGGGTTTCGTCGTCTTCGCTTACGACATGGTCGGCTACGGTGACCAATTTCAAGTCGTCCACAGGGCACCCGAAACACCACAGGAACATTTGTGGGCAATCAGCAAAGGCGGCATCCAAACTTGGAACAGCATCAGAGCCCTTGACTTTTTGTTGAGTCTACCCGAAGTTGACAAAAAGCGGATCGGTTGTTGCGGCTCTTCCGGCGGCGGCACTCAAACCTTTCTGCTCGCAGCCGTTGACGACCGACTTGCCCTCGCTGTCCCAACGAAAATGGTCTCAGCGCACATGCAAGGCGGATGCATTTGCGAAAACCCACCGCTTTTGCGAATTGACACCTGCAACCCAGAAATCGTCGCACTTTTTGCACCAAAACCCTTGCTCCTGATCTCAGACGACGGCGATTGGACGAAAGAAACGCCTCGTTACGAGTTCCCCTTCGTCCAGAGCATCTATCGCTTGCTGGGCGCTGAAGACCGATGCGCTAACGCTCACTTTTCTGAAGGTCACGATTTCGCCCAAAGTTCCCGCGAAGCCTACTACTCGTGGGCAGTTCGGTGGTTGAAAAATGACGGCAAACCGCTGAGTGAACCCGTTAAAGAACCCGCAATGCAACTGCCCGAAGCGCAGAGATTTCGCGTCTGGGGCGATGACTTGCCCAAACCGCACAATGCTGCCACTTGGGATGCGTTGGTTGAATGGCTGAAGGGACAGGCGAATTCGGTGATTGAGAACATGAGACCGACGGATAAAAAGTCGCTGCAGCAGTTCCAACGGCTGATGAGACCTGCGTTGCAAGTGACCCTCGCTGTCTCCGTCCCAACTGCAGAACAGATTGTAACGACCCATGCGGAGCAAAAGGAAGTCAATGGGCTGTCAATGGTTCGGATATGGCTTGGTCGGAAAGGAGTTGGCGACAAAATCCCAGCAGTTTTCGTCCCGCTTTCAAGCCCTCCCGCTAAAAAGCAGTTGCGTCGGGAAGTAGTTTTGCTTGTCAGCGAAAAAGGAGCGGCAAGCGAGGTTTGGAACGGTGAAGGCGAATCCGCTGAGTTTGCTAAACTCTTGACCCGATTTGATGTCATGGCGATTGACACTTTCCGAACAGGCATGGCTTCCGGCGAACGGAAAACCGATGTCCAATTCTTCGCGACCTACAACCGAACCGACGATGCTGAACGAATTCAAGACATTGTGACGGCAATAGTGCACTTGCAGCAGGAATATGACCGAGTTCACATCGTCGGAATTGGCGCGGCAGGTTTGTGGGTTCTGATGGCAGCAGCAGTTGTTGAAGTGGACGGGAAAATCGTTGTGGACGCAAATCAGTTTGACGCTAACGATGACAACGAATTCGTCAAAAGGCTGTTCGTCCCATGCCTTCGCCGCATCGGCGACTTGAGAACGGCACTTGCCCTTATTGCCCCGCGACCCTTGCTGGTTCACAACGCCCATCCCAACTTCCCTCGCATTTGGGCTGAAAGCGCTTACGCAGCTGCAAACGCAACGCAAAGACTTCTGTGCTCTGAGAAACCGATGACAGCCAAACAAATCTTTGACTGGCTCATCAGTCCCGTTAAGTAAGCGGACAACGAGACGAAATCACTTCCATGCTGCGAACTTTTAACGGAACGGGACAGGGGACAAGGGCACGGAACAGAAATGGAAGGGAACGATGGACGAAAGAAGAAAGGGAGGGCGAGGCTCTTGCCGAGCCGAAATGATGGCGAATGGCGAGTAGTAATTTTTGGAGGGTCGGGCTCCTGCCCGACCGCAAAATTTCTGCTCATCTCAAAACCTTCCAAAAACCTTTCGGGTGTTGGGCAAAAAGTGAGCGATAAAGTTAGCGTCAAAGGTAGCATCGGGGCTTGTCCCCGACGGATGTTAAACGACCATCGCTCACAAGGGGAGACGCTACAAGCGGTTTTTTCCTTCAACTGCAGATTGACCACTACCAACCTATCACATAATCCGCAACGCCCAACGCTATTTGCAACCGAAGTCGCTCCAACGGCAGGTTGATGAACTTGACGGATGAACTTCCGCTCAAGCGCCTCCAATTTGCGGGGAACGAAACTTTGAAAGCGTTCGTCTAAAAAGTTGAAACCCCGAAGCGAGAGGTGATGGAAAATGCGTCCTTTGATGGCTGTGATGCTTTTAGCCCTTTGGGCAGCAACTTTGAGCGCTCAAACCGTTAAAGACGAAGACTTGTCCCTCGTCCGAGCAATTGTCTTCAAAGACGGCTTCGTTTACACTTTCCGCGAAGGTTCTGCCACACCCCAAAATGGGGAAGTTCTCCTGCGAACCATCCCTCAAGCCCGCGAGGGGACACTTTACGCTTACATCGTTGACGGGAAAGCAACTATCGCCCGCTTGGAGTTGCGGCAAGTTCCCATTGGAGAACGCAAAGAAAAGAGCGAGCGAATTTTCAGCGACCTTTACGAACTGCTCCGCCAGAACGAGGGCAAGAAAGTTCGCTTGACAACGACCAAAGGCGAAACTTTGGAAGGGGTTCTGAGAGTTGTCACTCCCGTCCACGAAGAACCTTCACTGCCCCGTGACCCGCAAAAGCCAGTCCGAGTAGCCTATATCGCTTTGGAAGGAGAGACGACTGCTTTGGTTCGCACCGACCAAATTGAGCGGCTCATTTTCCTTGAACCTGCCACCCTAAAAGAAGTTCGGGAATTTGCAATACCCATGACCGAACGACGCCTTGCCATCATCTTCAACGACGCTGAAGACGGAAAGCCAATGAAATTGGGCATCGCTGCTTTGGAGCAAGGACTTCGCTGGGATGCAACTTACCGCATCATGGTCTCCGATGAACGCCCCATCAGAAATGCTCGCGTTGAGTTAGTGGCAACTATTGACAACCGTTTGTTAGACCTCAAAGACACCGTTTTGATGCTCGCTGTCGGCATGCCCAACTTCCCTTATCGCACGCAACTTGCCAGTTTGATCGCTCCGCCCGGCTATCAAGTAAGGGCTGGATTAGAGCGGGAGAAAGGTTTTCCCGGCGCTGCAGGTCCGACGGTCACACAGACATTAGCAATTCAACCTGCTCCCGAGATAACTCCGACCTTGCCTGCCGAAGTTGAGTTGCCTTCTTTGGAAGCGGCTCAACTGGTCTTTTACGAAACGCCTCCTTTGTCCCTCAAGCAGGGCGAACGAGCCAGTTTGGTGCTTTTCTCGCAGGATTTGCCGTGCAGCGAAGTCTTTGAGTGGACAATCACTGGAGCAGACTTGTCAAGAGCAGCCCTTTCCAACATCCTCGTTGTTGAAGGCACTCGTCCCTTGACGACAAACTTCTGGTTCGCCCTTGCCATCCGAAACACCCTTAAAGTTCCGTTGACGACAGGGATTGCCACTGCTTACCAGCAATGGCGTCCTATCGGGCAAGGTCTGATACCTTTCACTGCATCTGGCGATGAAGCCATTTTGAGGTTGACACCTGCAACAGAAGTTGTGGGCGACCACGAAGAACGAGAAATTTCACGCGAACCTGTGATGGAAAAGCGAGAGACCGAGGAAGGCAAGATTGAAAGCGTGCAAATCGGCTGGATGGTGACTATTGAGGGAGTCGCTAAGGTTCGCAACACCCGCACCGAGCCAGTTACTATCATCGTCCGAAGAACAGTTGAGGGTGAAGTCGTGAAGGCGTCTGACAACGCTGACATCAAAGTCCAACCGCCAGCCCACATCGCTGACCGAAATCCCGTCACCACTATCCGTTGGCAACTGACCATACCTTCAGGCGAAAAGACACTTACCTACACCTACCGCAAATTCGTCGGGATGGAGACAAGCAAAAAGTGAGTTAGGGAAGCGCTAAGACTTTGAAAGCGCAGTAAACTCTCGCAATTGAGCCATCACAGGTTCAAGGGTCTGGCAGATTTCGGGTGGCAACGCATCAAAAAGCCTCAAGGTAAGTCGGCATGCTGCAGCCTTGACAATTGCTGCTCCATCGGTTCCTTGCGATGAAACAGTTACCGTCTCCTCAGTTTCGGTTTCATGCAGAGTTATGACAACTTGGGCTTCTCCCCGCTGCCAGACGCTCGTTTCAATCCCGCCAACTTCACCTGCTTTCATGGTTTCCTGAAACCCCTTTTCCTTCAAAACTTGCTCCAAAGTCACAGCGAGTGCTTCTGCAAGCCCCGAAGGCAAAGTGATTTGGTAAGTTTGTTCACTCACGAACAACCGCCTCCTTTTCCCTCACGCCTGAACGAGGATTGCGGAACAGAGGCATCAAGGCGATGGGTGCAAGGAAAGTTGTGACGAAAGTCATCATCACAGCCACACCAAATTCAGCCTCATTGATGGCTTTGTATGCCAAGCCCATCCCTGCGACAATCAATGCGACCTCGCCTCGCGGCATCATCCCGATACCGATCCGAGTTGCTCCCAGCGTGTTGAACCTGACAGTCAAAGCAGGGAGACCGCACCCAAAAACTTTACCGATGATGCCAGCAATTGAAAGCGCCACTCCGAACCAAAATGCGTGGCTCATCGCCGAGAAATTGACCAACATGCCCATAGCCACAAAGAAAACTGGCACTAAACCGTGAATGAGGGGTCTGAGGGCGTGCTCTAAGTCTTCTCGCAGTTCAGTTCGTGAGAACGCCAAACCGAGAGCATAAGCCCCGATAATCATGGCTAACTTGCCAACGCTTTCAGTTAGCGAAGCAATCAGGAAACACAACGCCAATGCTAAGCCAATCAGCGCCCCTTCTCCTTTGAAGCGTCGGAGTGTTTTCGCCAAAGTCGGTGCGATGGCAACTAAAATGCCCGTCAAGATAAGCCAGAAGCCAAATGCCTTGACCGCTATCTTGCCCAACTCAAGGGCTTCAACCTCGCCGACTTGGACAATGCTCGTCACGATGGCTAAGACTATTATGCCCAACACATCGTCAATGACGGCAGCCGCCAACACCGTCACGCCCTCAGGCGTCCCCAATCGCCCCAACTCAGATAGCACCCGCGCGGTTATGCCAACAGAAGTCGCCGTCATCACTGCTCCCATGAAGAGTGCTGAAGGGTGCATGACGCTGTCAGCGTAGCCGAAGGCAATGGTCAAAAACACGCCGAAAGCAAAAGGAAAAACAACGCCACCTATGGCAACAACGAATGCCGGCAGACCAAAACGAAGGAACAAACTGAAGTCAGTTTCCAAGCCAGCACCGAAAAGCAACAAAACCGCAGCAAGTTGAGCAACGCCCCAAAGTTCTGGTGAAAGCGGGATCCCACCTGTATGCCCATGAGGGATAGCGAAAAGCGGTTCGTGCATCCCAGGGATGTGAATGAGATGACCAAGCGCATACGGTCCGATAATCATCCCGCCAACAAGTTCACCCAAAACAGGCGATTGCTTCAAGTATCGCTCAAAAACTTCACCGAACAACTTTGCGACCAACAGCATAAAACCCAACTGTGCGAGAAGGTGAGCGGCACGCTCAACTAATGCCATTCCTTCCATCCGAGCACTCCCCTTTGCCAGCAAAGTGTAAGTTGTTGGACGGGATTTAGCGTGCAAAGATTTTAACACAGTCCATCCTCCAGAGCAAAAAGAGCCCGCACTGAAAGGGCTTTTCCCCGACACACCGAAAACCCTTAAGCGTGCAAATTTTTGTTTGAACCGCAAAGCAAAGCCCAAAAATTCTCAATTCACACCTGCACGGCTAACCGCAGCGAAGGGAGTTCATATTCACGAATTCGCGTGAGGCGGAGATGTCAACAAACTGACGATTGTCTCAAACTTTAAGGGCAAAGGGCGCATTCGCTCAAACCATGTCGGCATGAGATTTGCAACACAAGACTGAGGAAGGGGGAGAGAACAGATGGCTGAAGCGATGGAGCGGCAAAAACTTGTTGAGGCTTTGAGGGCAATGGGACAATTGTTGAGGCGACATGCGGTTGAAACGACGACCCTTGCTGGGTCGGGACACCCGACGACTTGTTTATCCGCTGCCGACATCGTTGCCACCCTTTTCTTCACAACACTTCGCTACGATGTCCCCAATCCAGACAACCCCCTCAATGACCGCTTCGTCCTCTCCAAAGGTCACGCAGCGCCATTGCTTTACGCCGTCTGGGCTGAAGCGGGAGCGTTTCCCGTTGATCACTTGAAAACTTTGCGCCGAATTGACAGCGAACTTGAAGGTCACCCGACACCTCGGTTCAAGTGGGCTGAAGTGGCAACGGGTTCGCTCGGGCAAGGTTTGTCAATCGCTAACGGCATGGCGCTGGCTGCGAAGATAGACAAACTGCCATACAGAGTTTATGCGCTGCTGGGTGACGGTGAAGTCGCTGAAGGTGGCGTTTGGGAAGCAATTGCTTTCGCCAGTTACTACAAACTGGACAACTTGACCGCCATCGTTGATGTCAACAGACTCGGTCAAAGCGCACCAACGATGCTTCAACACGACCTTGAAACTTATGCCCGTCGCTTTGAAGCCTTCGGTTGGCATCCCATCATCGTTGATGGGCACGATGTTGAGCAACTTATGGCAGCCTTTGAGCAAGCAAAAACTGTCAAGGGAAAGCCGACAGTCATTTTGGCTAAGACCATCAAAGGCAAAGGCGTTTCGTTCCTTGAAGACAAGGAAGGCTGGCACGGTCGCCCACTGCCCAAAGACCTCGCCGAAAAAGCGTTGGCGGAGTTGGCTTTAACTGAAGAGCAAATCGCTTTGGCTCGCTCGCTTAAAGTGAGGGCGCCTGAGGACGGTGTTCCAAGTTTGCCGTCTGTTCCCGAAGATTGGCATTGTGCTATTGAGTTCCCGCGCTACGAACTCGGTCAACAAGTCGCCACGAGGGAAGCCTACGGCGACGGGTTGGTGGCTTTGGGCAAAGTCAACCCACAAATTGTCGCCCTTGACGGCGATGTCAAAAACTCAACTTTCTCGGAGAAGTTCATGGCTGCCTTCCCTGAAAGGTTCGTTGAATGCTTCATCGCCGAGCAGAACATGGTTGGTGTCGCTGTCGGCTTGGCAACACGGGGTAAAATCCCCTTCGCTTCCAGTTTCGCTTGCTTTTTGATGCGAGCCTACGACTTTATCCGCATGGCAGGGATTGGGACAGCGAACATCAAACTTTGCGGTTCTCACGCAGGCGTTTCCATTGGCGAAGATGGTCCGTCACAGATGGGCTTGGAAGACATCGCAGCAATGAGGGCAATTCCGCGCTCCATTGTCCTTTACCCTTGCGATGCTGTCTCAACGGTCAAGTTGGTCGCTGAGATGGCGAAGTATCAAGGCATCGCTTACCTTCGGACAACTCGCCCCAAGACGCCCGTCATTTACCGAAACGAGGAAGAGTTTCCTGTCGGTGGCTGCAAGATTTTGAGGTCAAGCCCAGAAGATGTTGTCACTGTTGTGGCTGCAGGCATAACCGTCCATGAAGCCTTGAAGGCTTACGAAATGCTCGCTAACGAGGGCATCAAAATCCGGGTCATTGACCTTTACTCTGTCAAGCCTCTTGACGAGGCGACGCTTGTTCGTTGCGCGCTGGAGACCAACCGAACCATCGTCACCGTTGAAGACCACTACCCTGAAGGTGGCATCGGCGATGCTGTCGCAGGTGCAGTCAGCAAGGAAGGCATCAAAGTTCACAAACTTGCTGTCAATGACATCCCCCGCTCAGGCAAGCCCGAAGAGTTGATGGACATGTTCGGCATCAGCGCCAACGCCATCGCGCGAACGGTTCGGCAACTCGTCGGTAAGTGACGCTGCCATGACAGTGGACGAAATCATCGCCGAAGTGGAAAAGCGGATGGGAGCATTGGATGAGCGGACAAAACAAGCCGTGACTTTGGCTTTACAGTTGGCGGAGCAGCAAGGGTTGCCAAAGTGGCAAGGTGAAAATCCAACTTGGGATGAGTGGCAGCGAATGTCGGAAGAGGAACGGCAGGCAGTGATGGACGAACTGGAGCAGCGCAACCGAGTTTGGTTGGAGTGGATGCGACAAGCGTTGCGAGCGGAGTGGCTTTTAGTTGTAGACGGAAAGGTTATCCACTATGGGGCATCGTGGAACGAATATCCGCCTGACGAAGAGTTGGAAGCCCTAATCCAACGACTGGGCAAAGTGCCTTTGCTTTCCGCTGCTGACCCAATGATTGAAGAGACAGCGTGGAACACAACCCGCTACCCTGCCGATTTTTACCCCACGCTTTCCGTCACCTTTCAGGGGTTGACAGGGCAAAGCATAACTTTAGTGGCGGACTTTGACACGGGCTCTCGTTACACTTTCGTAGATGCTGAACTTTTGCAGCGTCAAGGTGTCATTACCTTCCCGCCAACCACCCTTTGGGCAGTCGGCTGGCACTTAAATCGCCCTTTCCATTATGCGCCGAAATCGCTTATCGCCATTCTGACCGCTGCCGATGGAACGCAAAAGACAGCATCTCAAACTATCCTTTGCGTCCGCAACTGGCAACAAAGTCCCTTCGTTGCTGTCAACCCCAACCGAACTGCCCTCGTCGGTCGCTCCATCCGCCTCGCCACGCAAGTGAAAGTCACTTTGGATTTCGCCCAGAAGGTCACTCTGGTGCAAGCGGAAGTGTCCTAAAAACTCTTCATGCCGTTAGTTTCAGTCACCATTTGCGGGCAATAGTCGTTAAAACTGCCATTGGGGAAGAGCCCCGATGCTATTTTCGCTATTTCATCTCCGTCCTAACCAGCCGCCATTCGTCACCGTTTTGGCTCAGCAGGAACTTCGCCCTCCCAAAAATTTCGCCCCGAGATGGTGTTGTCTTTCAGGTGAGCAGCCTATAATTTTGCATGCGGTTCACGAAAACTGAGCCAACGGAGGGATGGGTTGTGGTCATAACGGTTGTGGACAACTACCCGAAGATTTCGGAGCAGGATCAAAGGCTGCGCCGTGCCATCGCTGCTTGGGAAGACGGCAAGTTGAGCGATGAGGAGTTGGAACGAGTTTATGACGAAGTGACACAAGGCGTCATCCGAGAGCAAATAGAGTCTGGCGTTGAGTTGCTGACGGACGGGCAAGTCCGATGGGACGACGCCATCAGTTACCTTGCACGCAAACTTGAAGGCACGCAAAGGGGTGGGTTGCTCCGTTGGTTTGACAACAACTTCTATTTCCGCCAACCCATCATCGTGAGCAAACTGAGGCGCAAAGAGAATCTCGTGCTGAACGATTGGCTCAAAGCGAGGGAATGGGCAAATGGCGTTCCTGTCAAGCCAGTGTTGACTGGTCCTTACACTTTCGCCAAATTCTGCCTTAACGAGCACTACGCCCGATTTGAGGACTTGCTTTCTGATGTCGCCGAGATTTGGAACGAGGAAGCGAAGGCATTGGCACAAGCAGGTGCGAACTTGATCCAACTCAGCGAACCCGCCATCTTGTTCCACCCTGAAGATGCCCAAATTTGGAGCGAAACCATTAGGCGAGTAATTGACGGCGTCAACGCCGATTTTGCCCTTTACACTTTCTTCGCAGACGCCAGCAGAGTTTGGGATGCCCTGATGGATTTGCCAGTAAAGGTCGTTGGGTTGGATTTTTGTAGCGGCGAAGAGAACCGAAACGCCGAATTGGTTGAAAGCGACTTCCCAAAGGACAAATTCCTCGGGTTTGGCATTGTGGACGCACGGAACATCAAACCTGAACCTGTGGACGAGTTGGCAAAGCGCATTGAGTGGGCAGCAAATTTGGTTGGCGAGGACAAGTTGCATGTCAACCCCAACTGCGGGCTTGAGTTCCTGCCACGAATTGACGCCAAGCGGAAACTGGAAACATTGTCGGCAGCCGTGCGGAAGGTGAGGGGAACTTGATGGAAAGTTGCCAAAATTTGGGTTGGTGAGGGAAATGGCGCAAGTATCTACCCGCTGGACGGCGGAAAGGCTGATGGAAGCAGTTAAGAAGTTGACGCCCGAAGAATTTCGGCGATTCTGGGAACAACTTTCGGCATGGCGAGCAGAACAGGAGCAAAAGTTTCTTCGCATCATCCGAGAAAACTCACAACTGCCACCGAAGAAACAACGCCGCTTCAATCAACTGAGGCGGAAGTTGCGAGACGAAACGATTTCCGAAAGGGAATACGAAGAACTCTTGTCTCTTTGGCAAGAAGTTGAGCGGCGCAATGTTGAGAGGCTGAAGGCGTTGATTGAGTTGGCAAAATTGCGAGGGGTGAGTGTTCAGGAGTTGATGAGGCAATTGGGGATCGGAGAGAACACCGATGTCTTCTAAGCGATTACCAAAAGCGCTCCGGCGAGAAATTTTTGAACGGGCAAAAGGCAGGTGCGAATACTGCTTGAGTCCTGCCAAATATGCATTGCATCCATTTGAGGCTGATCATATCATCCCACGCAGCAAAGGCGGTTCAACTTCCTTAGAGAACTTGGCATTATCTTGCGGCTGCCACCGTTTCAAAGCAGCGCACACTCATGCCCACGACCCTAAAACGGGCAGATTGGTTAGGCTTTTCAATCCGCGTCAAGACAAATGGACGAAACATTTTCGTTGGAGCGAAGACTTGACTCAGATCATCGGCATAACCGCTATCGGTCGGGCAACGGTGAGTGTTTTGAGATTGAACCGTCAAGAATTGATTGAATTGCGTCGGCTTCTCATCATTGTCGGCGAGCATCCTGCTCAAAGACCAGTAACGCAAAAGCCTTCAAAGAAAGTGGGGGAGTGAAAAAATGATGACGCCTGAGCAACTGAAGCAGAGGGCGATGTCATGGCAAGGTAAGCGGGTTTTGGTGGTCGGGGATTTGATGCTGGACGAATACATCATCGGCGTTGCGGAGCGAATTTCTCCTGAAGCGCCAGTGCCAGTCATTTTGTGCGAACGGAGAACCTACGGCGCAGGTGGTGCTGCCAACACTGCTTTGAACTTGCTGACCTTGGGCGCAAAAGTGGCTGTTTGTGGCGTTGTCGGGAACGACTGGGCTGGTGAAAAGTTGAGGCAAATTTTGAACGAAAGCGGAATTGACATAACAGGCATCTTGACAGACCACAACCGCCCGACAACTTTGAAGACCCGCATCGTCGCTCAAACCCAGCAAGTCGCCCGAGTTGATGTTGAAAGCAGAGAGCCACTTAACGGAAGCATGGAAGCATCTTTGCGAGGCGTCGCAAAAGAATTGGGGCGAGAGTGCGACGCTGTGGTTGTCTCAGATTACGCTAAAGGTGTGGTGACGCCCGGATTGTTGGCAGGCTTGAAGGAACTGAAAGGGACGACATTGCTCACCGCAGGTCCAAAGCCTGCTAACATCAACCATTTCGCTGGCTTTGACTATTTGAGCCTGAACCGAAGCGAGGCGCTTGCTTCGGCAAGTGGCGCAAAGTCCTTTGATGAAGCGGGGAAAAGGCTTTCACGGCAACTTGAAGTCCAAGGCTTAGTCATCACCCTCGGCGGGGACGGTTGTGCCCTTTTCGCCAACGGTGAACAACTGGCTCAAATACCAGCATTGCGGGTTCAAGTTTACGATGTCGCTGGTGCTGGCGACACTTTCCTCGCAGCATTGACCCTCGGTTTGGTTGCGGGTTGCCAGTTTGTGGAAGCGGCGGAAATCGCAACAGTCGCAGCAGCAACTGTCGTCAGAAAAGTCGGGGTAGCAACGACCAATGTGGACGAAATGGTGCACTTGCTTAGGTCTGCTGTGTGAAGCGTAATGCGTAAAGCGTAATGCGTAAGTTCACGAAGCGTTGGTTTTTTCCCCAAATGTGCCGAAAATTTTGACAATGCGGGAACACTGCCTTCCAAGGCTGCTTGCCATCGCCAATCGCCATTTGCCGCCGTTTGGGCGCGGCAGGAGCCTTGCCTTTTCGGTTAGTCTTTCACTGCGATTTCTCCGCTTGCTGTTTCAGAACCCACTTTAGGATTTTGCCTGCCGGCGACTTGGGCAGTTCTTTGACGAACTCAATTTCTCGCGGGACTTTGTAACTTGCCAACCTTTCTCGGCAGAAGGCAATTAGTTCCGCCTCAGTTGCGTGCTCTCCTTCCTTCAGCACGACGAAGGCTTTGACTGCCTCGCCCCTAAGTGGGTGCTTGACCCCAACGACTGCCGCTTCAAGGACTTTCGGGTGCTGGTAGAGGACTTCCTCAACTTCCCTCGGGTAGACATTGAAGCCACCGACGATGACGAGTTCCTTTTTGCGGTCAACGATGCGGAAGTAGCCATCTTCGTCCATAGAGGCGATGTCGCCAGTGTAAAGCCAACCATCGCGCAAAGTTTGAGCCGTCTCTTCTGGTCGGTTCCAATAGCCCTTCATCACTTGTGGACCTTTGATGATCAACTCGCCTGCCTCGCCGGGCGGCAATTCTCTTGTTCCCGTTTCAAGGTCAACGATTTTGCAATCAGTGTCGGGGAAGGGCAGACCGCAAGAGCCAATTCGGTTCTCACCCTCCCAAATCGGGTTGCAATGAGTAACCGGCGACGCCTCTGTCAAACCGTAACCTTCAACCAACTTCGCACCCGTTGCCTTTACGAACCTGTCGTGGACTTCCCTCGGAAGTGGTCCTCCGCCAGACACGCAAACTTTCACTGACGAAATGTCAATTTTGCTCTTTTCAGCGTGATAAGCGACGGCAGCATACATGCTGGCGACGCCGGGGAACAAAGTTGCCTTGTATTGTTGGATTGCTTTCGTCGTCTCTAAGGGGTCAAATTTCGGCAGAAGCAACATCGCTGAAGCCTTGACAATTGCAAGGTTCATGCCGACGGTCATGCCGTAGGAGTGGAAGAAGGGGAGCACACAAAGGAAGACCTCTTTGCCGACTTCAAGCCCGTAAGTCCAAGCAGCAGTTTGAAGGGCGTTGGCAACCAAGTTAAAGTGAGTGAGCATCGCCGCTTTGGGCAATCCTGTCGTCCCACCAGTGTATTGGAAGACTGCGACATGGTCTTTGGGGTCAAAGTCGGCACGGGGCGGTTTGTGACCTTCGCGGAGCAACGATTCAAAACTGTGGACTTGAACGCCCTCAGGGAAACGGACTTCGCCTTTCGGCTTCGCTTTAGCCTTGACAATCGGTCGCATCAGAAGCGGGACATAAGCGGCAGGTGAAGCGACTACGATGTGACGCACCCCAGTCCCTTGGCAAGCCTCAGCAGCCTTATCCAAAAGCGGGTCTGTGGTCACAAGGGCGACAGCACCGCTGTCATTCAACTCGTTGCGAAGTTCGTGGACTGACAAAAGTGGGTTCATCTGGACGACGATGCTGCCTCTGCGGATGATGCCATAGTAGGCGATGACAAAAGGCGGCGAGTTTGGCAGCAAGACTCCAACTCTGTCTCCAAGTTCAATACCCAGACGAGTGAGAGCGCCTGCAAAAGCGGTGGCTGCCTCGTCAATTTCTCGGTAGGTCATTTTCGCGCCGTAAAAGATTGTCGCCGTCGCATTCGGATACTTGCTCGCAGTGTCGCGAAGCAGTTGGTCCAACGGCATTTCAGGGTAAGTGAGCGTTGGAGGCACTTTTGACGGATACTTTGCCAACCACACCCGCTCTTTGACTTCCATAGAAATCATCCCCTCCTTGCGTTTGCTTTCTTTCAAACGGCAACCCACATGCTTCCACGCTATCGCTTCAATTGCCAGTGACATTTGCCCTTGCCGCCGTCACTAAATTTTCGGGCACTTTTCAAGACGCCTCGTTCTTTTTCCCAACCCTAACCAAAGCCTCCCAAGCCCCATCCTCGTTCCAACGAACCGACAAAATGCGGTGTGGTGTTGGGACAAGGAGACGGGGCAAATTGTGAAGGGTTGGTTCGTAGTTAAACCTCACAAGCAAAGTTTGGTTGGGCTCAAGGCTTGACAATCGCTCCTTCACCGCCACACTGATGAAAGGCTCAACTTCGCATGTGAGGTCAAGGACTTCAGAAACTTCAGGCTGGGCGAATTTCCAAGAGCCGTGAAGCAGAACATAGACGGGCAACTCACTGAAATTCTTGCCGTCGTAAATGTGTGCTCGGACGCGAACCTTTTGACCGTTGAAGACGCCGACGATGATGTTGACGAAACCTTCCCATGCGAATTGGGCGTCTGTCAAGGAAGGGAAAGGCGGGACATCAGGGTGGGAATGAAAGAAGCCGACGATTTCTAAGCCCTCAAGATTTGCCTCCTTTTCCACCCGCAAGTAATCCTTTGGCGAAATTTCAAACCTGTCTCGGCTTCGTTCCTCGTTGCGGTTTGGGACGGGGACAGAGCGATGGACGAACCAACTTTCGCCCTCTCGCTCCCCAACTAAAATCCCACAGCCTTCGTTCGGATAGACAGACTTACAGTGTTCCACCATTGTGTTGCGGGCGATGGGTGAAAGCCATACTGCCATAAAAACTCACGCCCCCTGAAACTTCTCCCTACCCGAAAAACTTGGGCGTTTCAATGCCTCAGCGATTTCAAACAGCCTCGTGCTCAAGTATCGGTCACCGCTGTCTGGAAAGACCGTGACGATGACACCTTCCTTGACCCTTTTCGCCACCTCAATCACTCCCACCAAAGCGGCGCCTGACGAAGGACCTACCAACAAGCCACATTCTCTCGCCAGCCACCGAACCATTTCGTAAGCGTCTTCCGTGCGCACAGAAATTTTGTCATCGTGAAAGTCGGGGTCGTAAATGCCAGGCTTGATGGCAGTTTCCATGTGCTTTAGTCCTTCTATGCCGTGAAAGCCCGAGTCTGGCTCAACTGCGATGATTTTGACATCGGGGTTGAACTCCCTCAACCTTCTTCCTGTGCCCATCAAAGTCCCACTGGTTCCGATACCAGCGACAAAGTGTGTCACCCGTCCTTTGGTTTGTTCCCAGATTTCTAAGCCCGTCGTCTCGTAGTGGGCTTGCGGGTTCGCTGGGTTATTGTATTGGTCGGGCATGAAGTATGCGTCAGGGTTCTCCTCGTAAATGCGATGGGCTAACTCAATGGCTCCATCAGAACCTTTTAGCGGGTCGGAATAGATGACCTCAGCACCGTAGGCAGCGAGAATCTTTTTGCGTTCCTCGCTGGCGCTTGCAGGAACGACTAACTTGACCTTGTAACCTTTGACCGCACCGATAAGGGCGTAGGCGATCCCTGTGTTGCCTGAAGTGCTGTCAAGGATGGTTTTGTCAGGCGTTAGCAGACCTTTCCTTTCCCCGTCCAAAATCATCCAAAGTGCTGGTCTGTCTTTCACTGAGCCGCCGGGGTTAAACCATTCCGCTTTGGCGTAAATCTCAACGCCTCTTTTCCCCAGCGTTTCCTCAACTTTCGTCAACCTCAAGAGAGGTGTGTTGCCGATAAGCGAAAGTAAGTCGTCGGCAGTGACGAGTGAGCGTGAAAGGTGGATGCCACCGTGCTCAACGGTAAAGCCGCTTTCTGCGGCTCTCAAAAGTCCGCCTACTCGTTCAGTCAACATATGCCTTCATCCCCTTTTGGGTTGGTGTCCCAAATCTTCAAAACGAATTTTTCGCTCCAAAAGTTTGCCATGAAGGGAACTTGTTGTGCCAGAGGGTCTGTTTGCGACTTCAAAGGCTCAACCCTCAACGAACAACGCTCAACCTTTCCCCGTAGAGACTTTCGCCTTAAAATTTTTTGCGGGCAAAACTCCTAAAGGATGCCCCCGACATTGACCCCATTCACAGAGGTGACGGTTTGTGGCGAGGGAACGGAAATTCGTGTTCGTCACCGGTGGCGTCGCTTCTTCTTTGGGCAAGGGAATTACTGCCGCTTCCTTGGGGCGATTGCTGAAGGCTCGTGGACTTAAAGTCGCTATGCAGAAGATTGACCCCTACCTCAATGTTGATGCGGGCACGATGAACCCGTATCAGCACGGTGAAGTTTTTGTCACTGAAGACGGTGCCGAGACCGACCTTGACTTGGGTCACTATGAACGATTCGTGGACATCAACTTGACCCGCAAGTCCAATGTGACGACAGGTCAAATTTACGGCGCTGTCATTGAGAAGGAACGGCGGGGCGAGTATTTGGGGCAAACCGTCCAAGTCATCCCTCACATTACCGACGAAATTAAACGCCGAATTCATGAGGTTGCTGAAGAGTGGGACGCCGATGTGACCATAGTTGAGATTGGCGGGACGGTTGGAGACATTGAAGGTCTTCCTTTCCTTGAAGCAGCGAGGCAATTTAAACTTGATGTCGGTGCCGACCATGTCCTTTACCTTCATGTCACCTTGATCCCAACGGTCGCAGGTGGTGAGTTGAAAACAAAACCGACCCAACATAGCGTCCGAGAACTCCGCAGTATAGGCATTCAACCTGACGGACTCGTTTGCAGAACGCCGATGCCTTTGACCGAGGAGATGCGTCGCAAAATCGCTTTGTTCTGCGACACCCCCAAAGACGCCATCTTTGAAGCCGTTGACACCGACTTCATTTACGAAGTCCCACTTATGCTTGAGGAGCAAGGGATGGCTAAGTGGGTGATGCAAAGGTTGGGGTTGACCGACGGTGAACCCGATTTGACTGACTGGCGCGAACTTGTCCGGCGAGGTCGCAACCCTATCGGCGAAGTGAACATAGCGATGGTGGGCAAATATGTCCAACTCCGCGACGCTTACCTGAGTGTAGTTGAAGCCCTCAAGCACGGTGGATTTGCCCATCAAGTTTGCGTCCGCATCCGATGGGTTGATGCCGAACAATTGAACGACGAAACTGCTCCATCGCTTCTTAACGGCATTGACGGAATTGTTGTCCCAGGCGGTTTCGGCTATCGCGGTATTGAGGGGAAAATCGCCGCAATCAAGTATGCTCGTGAAAACGGCATCCCTTTCTTAGGCTTGTGCTTGGGGTTGCAATGTGCTGTCATTGAGTTCGCCAGAAATGTTTGCGGTTTGGACGGGGCTAACAGCACCGAGTTTGATGAGGGAACTCGCCATCCCGTCATAGCCCTGATGGACGAGCAAAGGCGAGTGGTCCAGAAAGGCGGAACGATGAGACTCGGCGCTTACCCGTGCTTTTTGAAGCCTGGGACGAGGATAGCGGAAATTTACGGGACGCACCTCGTTTATGAACGCCACCGGCATCGTTACGAGGTTAACCCTCGCTATCACGAGATTTTGGAACGGCATGGTATGGTGCTTGGTGGGATTTCACCCGACGGCAAACTGGTTGAAGCCATTGAATTGTCCGACCATCCTTTCTTCGTCGCTACTCAATTCCATCCAGAGTTCAAGTCCCGACCCAACCGCCCTCACCCGCTTTTCACCGCTTTCATTGGCGCTGCGCTGGGGCAAAAAGCGCACCCCCCGCACGAGGCTGTCGCTGCTGAGGCGCGGCATGGTTTTGCAAGTTGAAGACGAAGAAAAAACCTCTGCAACTTTTGGTTGAGTCAGTCCAGACTCCATCCTTTCGGGCACCATGAGCAATTTCCCACATCGACCTGCTTTGGCTGTGCTGCAGTTGGGAACCAAAAGTCTGCGGGATGCGTTAAAAATAGAAGCGCAAATCCAAAAGCGAAGGAGGTAGGAGAGCAATGAAGTGGCTCGCGTTCGCTTTCACGATAGCCAGCGCAGTTTCATTAGTGCTGGCGCAACCGAGCGGCACTCCTGATGCTTTGAAACCCTACATAGGCAAACCCGTTCCGGATGCGACGCTGGTTGATGTCGAAGGCAAAAAGCATAAATTGTCAAGTTTCAAGGGCAAGGTGTTGTTGCTGAATTTCTGGTCACCGCACTGAAGTGCCTGCCGTGCGGAGGTTCCGCACCTGATTGAGTGGCAAAAGCGCTATGGCAAGGAAGGTTTGGTTATTATCGCTATCACGCCGGGTTACCAACCGAAGGCACGAGAGATGTTGAAGAACATAGCGAAAGGGATGGGCATAAACTACAAACTCGCCCAGTGGGAAAAGGAGCAAAGCAAGTTGCCCAAACCCTTGAGTTTGGTCCCCAGTTACCCTGCGTCTTTGCTTATTGATAGGCAGGGTCGGTTGAGAGGCGGCGTTTTCGGTCCTTGGTTGAATCAACTGGAAAGTCAACTGAAGGAAGCCCTCAAGGAGAAATCAACCGTTCCCAAAACTGAGAACAAGCCCGTCCCGTCAAAAGGGCAAAAGTCGCAAAAGTAGCGGACTTCGCAGAACGAAGCGGAACAAGTAGACAACTTGCACCCACGCCCTTACCGCAAGACAACTGAAGGCACAGGGGCTAAACTAAGTGTGGTGAAAATGGAACGAACAGTTCGGCATAGGTGGGTGTAATGGTGACGGGACGAGATTCGTGGAAGTTGGTCGGTCTTTTGTGGATATGTTATCTCTCGGCTCAGGCTGTTTTGGTGCCAGCCTTATGGTCGTTTCGTGGGAAGTTGGCGATAGAACATATTGCCCTGCTGAACTCAGCAGTGCTTGTCCTCGTTTTGCTGTTCCCGACACTGCTTTTCGTCTCAAGGAAAGGGCAAAGTTGGCGTGAGGCTTT
>Ga0071330_1062204_pt1 | contig 26195 bp, 22 predicted proteins | sample GBScel77sediment_FD_63802 | JGI IMG/M metagenome (GOLD analysis project Ga0071330, IMG submission 63802) | Hot spring sediment microbial communities from Great Boiling Spring, Nevada - Cellulolytic enrichment Sediment 77C v2 (version 2) | ecosystem: Environmental > Aquatic > Thermal springs >...
AAAAATTTCGCTTTCCATGTTAGCATTTCCTATTTCCAAGCCTACTTTGGAAACGGGAGAAGTTCTTACGTATGCAAAGAGGGAAGCGTAAGCCTTTCTGTCTGACACATCTTGAAATTTAGCACTTTGGATCTTTAGTCCAAGCTCTCCAACGTCTTGGGCAAGGGCAAAGCCCAAAAGTGTCAGCACGCCAAACACCAACTTTCTCATAGCTATCCCCCCTAAAATTATAACCTTTTTGCTTCAGTGAAAGAAGGTTGTTGAGCGCTCTCCAAATATTTTTTCAAATACCGTCCCGTGTAGGATCTGGGATTTTCAATTATCTGTTGCGGTGTCCCCTCTGCTACTATATATCCACCTCCATCTCCACCCTCCGGTCCAAGGTCTATGATCCAATCCGCACACTTTATAACATCCAAATTGTGCTCAATAACCACCACCGTATTTCCTCTATCCACAAGTCTTTGGAGAACCTGTATTAGCTTTTTCACGTCATCCATATGAAGTCCGGTGGTAGGCTCGTCCAAAAGGTAAAGAGTCCTTCCCGTTTCTTTTTTTGAAAGTTCCCTTGCAAGCTTGATCCTTTGGGCTTCTCCACCCGACAAAGTGGTAGCAGGCTGTCCAAGCTTTATATAGCCAAGTCCTACGTCTCTCAAGACTTCAAGCTTTCTACGTATAGGTGGATGATGGTAGAAAAATTCGTAGGCTTCATCTACAGTCATGTCCAAAACTTCTGCAATGTTCTTTCCTTTGTATCTGATCTCTAAGGTTTCTTTGTTATACCTTGTGCCTTTGCAGACTTCACAGGTAACGTAAACGGGAGGTAAAAAGTGCATTTCAACCTTTATAACTCCGTCCCCTTCGCATGCTTCACACCTACCGCCGGGCACGTTAAAGGAAAACCTACCAGGAGCATAGCCACGGGCCTTTGCCTCTGGAGTTTGGGCAAAAAGGTTTCTTATATGATCAAATAGCTTTGTATAAGTTGCGGGATTGCTTCTTGGCGTCCTTCCTATGGGAGACTGATCTACGTTGATCACATGATCAAAGTGTTCCAAACCTTCTATACGATCCACACCCTCCACATCCACGTTTGCCCCGTAGAATAGTCCCCTTGCGTATTCCCAAAGAATGTCGTATATAAGCGTAGATTTCCCACTTCCAGAAACACCCGTTATACAAACAAAAAGCCCCACAGGGATTTTTACATCTATGCCCTTTAAATTGTGTTTTCTTGCTCCAAATATTTTGATCCACTTTTTGCCCGGCTCCCTTCTTTTTTCCGGCACTGGTATGGAAAGTCTGCCGGAAAGGTAGTTTCCGGTCAAAGAGTTTTGATCTTCCATTATTTCTTTGGGCCTTCCCTGAGCTACCACATACCCACCGTTTTTTCCAGCTCCGGGACCTAAGTCTATTATCCAGTCTGCTGAAAGAATGGTTTCTGGGTCATGCTCTACTACTATAACCGTGTTTCCAAGGTCTCTTAGGTCCTTCAGAGTTTCTATAAGCTTATGAGTGTCCCTTGGGTGCAAACCAATGGAAGGCTCATCTAACACATACAAAACTCCTGTAAGCTTAGAGCCTATTTGAGTAGCAAGCCTTATTCTTTGCATTTCTCCGCCAGATAAAGTGGTAGCACTTCTTGCCAAGTTTAGGTAGTCCAGACCTACCTTTTTTAAAAAGCCAAGCCTGTCTGTGATTTCTTTTATGAGCCTTTCTCCTACTATGTAGTCTTTACCCGTGAGCTTGTCTTTTGTTTCCAAAAAAAACTGTATTGCCTGACTTATGGGCATACTACAAACTTGGTATATGTTTTTGCCATTTACCAAAACCGCAAGGGCTTCTGGCCTTAGCCTAGAGCCGTTGCAGGCAGGGCAGGGCTTTTCCCTTATGTACTGCCCTATCTCTTCCCTTAGCTTTTCTGAATCTTCCTCCAAAAACCTTCTTTCTAAGTGTGGCACTATACCTTCAAACTCGGCTTTTAGAACATTACCACCGTAAAGCAAAAGCTCCTTCACAGACTGAGGCAGATCCGCAAAGGTAGTTCTTGGGTCATAGCCTAACCTTTTCAGAAGGTTGAATATGGGAAATCTAAGATATTCAAAAAAGCCAGACTGAGTGATCCTAAAAGCATCCACTGCAGGCATGTTTTCATCTACCAAAAGCTTTAGGTTTATCTCCCACTTCACACCAAGACCTTTGCAGGTGGGACAGGCACCGTAGGGAGAGTTAAAGGAAAAGAGCCTTGGGGTTAGCTCCGGGATAGAAAAGTTGTGATCTGGACAGGTTCTGCTTTGGCTAAATATCCACTCCTTCCCACTTTCTGCATCCTCTATCTTCACAAGCCCCTTTGAATACTCAAAGGCTCTTTCTATGGCAGTTAATGCCCTTGCCCTTTCTTCTTTTTCCAAAGTAAGTCTGTCAATCACCAAGTCTATGTCGTGCTTTTTGTTTTTTTCAAGGGGTGGAACTTCTACTATTCTCATATAACGCCCATCCACTTTAACCCTGCTAAAGCCCTTCTTGTCCAATTCTCTGAAAAGCTCTTTAAACTCTCCCTTTTTTCCTCTTACAAGGGGCGCAAGAATGGTTATTTTTTTACCTTCTAAATTCTCATATACGTTGTCCAATATCTCGTGAGCGGACAAGCCCTCCAAAAGCCTTCCACATTCCGGGCAGTGCGGTTTTCCCACGTTAGCCCAAAGGACCCTCATGTAATCGTAGATTTCCGTCACAGTCCCAACCGTAGAACGGGGGTTCTTTGAAGTGGTCTTTTGGTCTATGGCTATGGCAGGAGAAAGTCCCTCTATCACATCTACCTCTGGCTTTTCCATCACCCCCAAAAACTGCCTTGCGTAAGAGGACAAGGACTCTACATATCTTCTTTGGCCCTCTGCGTAGATGGTGTCAAAAGCCAAGGAAGACTTTCCACTGCCGGACGGTCCTGTAATGACCACCAGTTTGTTTTTTGGGATAAGTAGGTCTATGTTTTTTAGGTTGTGGTGCCTTGCTCCTTTTATGACGATGTGGTCATACATATTAGATCCTAAAAAGTCTTAGTTTATAAAGCATTTCCAAGAAGAACTTGGCAAAATAGACGTTGGATATAAAAGACGCTATGGTGCCTAAGGTTAAGGTGGTTGCAAAGCCCTTTACTGGACCACTGCCAAACTGAAAGAGTATCAGAGCTGCTACCAAAAGGGTTATGTGGGTGTCAAACACCGCATTTAGGCTTCTTTTGTAGCCTAAGTCTATTGCCTTCCTTGGGCTGTTTCCAAGCCTTAGCTCTTCTTTGACCCTCTCAAAGATCAGCACGTTGGAATCTACCGCTATGCCCATGTTTAGGATTATGCCCGCAATGCCCGGCAAGGTAAGGGTTGCCCCCAACAATACCATGCCAGCCCAAAGCATTAGGGCATTTAATATTATAGAAAGGTTTGCAGTAACACCAGAAGATTTATACCTTAAAACAAGTATTAAAGCCAAAAGCAGATAGCCCAGCACACCTGCCTTAATACCCTGCTCTATAGCATCCCTTCCCAAGGCGGGACCGATGACGCTCTCCTGAAGAAAGTCTATCTTTGTGGGTAAAGCTCCAGCCCTTAGAACTATGGCAAGCTCCTTTGCCTCATCCGGCGTAAATTGACCGGTTATCTGTCCCATGTTGGTTATTCTACTTCTTATTACCGGTGCAGAGATTACCTTTTTGTCCAAGACTATGGCAAGCCTTCTTCCTATGTTCTTTTCTGTGGCCTGAGCAAACTTGTTTGCTCCGCTGTCTGTTAGCTCAAAGCTCACTGCTGGTCTCCCAAACTCATCCTGAGAAGTATAGGCGGTTTTTAGGTCTCCTCCGGTAATAACCGCCACCTTTTCAACCAAAAACCACTCGGAACCATCTTCTGAAGGCAAAAGCTCAAGCTCTGGAGTTAGCTTACTTTCCAGATCTTCTTTTCTACCACTTTCTACCACCAACTTTAGCTCCAAAAGGGCAGTTCTGCCTATGATGGACTTTGCCCTTTCTAAGTCCAAAACTCCCGGCAGTTCCACCAAGATCCTGTCCTGACCTATTTTTGTGATCACTGGTTGGACCACGCCCAGCTCATCTATCCTTTTTCTCAAAACCTCCACCGTCTGACTTATCACACCTTCCTTTAACTGGAAAAGCTCTTGGTCTTTTAATGCCAAAAAGTAAGTGTTCGCTTCTTTTTTCTTCACCTCAAAGCGCGGAAAGTGTTTCTCCAAAACCTTTGGCACTGCACCTTCTTCTAAAAGCTCCACCTTTATGTAGTTTTCTTCCACCACCACGTCCAAAACCTTTAGCCCCTCTTCCCTCAGCTTTTGGTATAAATCTCTGCTGAGCCTTTGGTATTCCTGTTCAATGGCATAGGACACATCAGGCTGGATTACCATAGATATACCGCCCCTTAGGTCCAGTCCAAGGTTCATAGGCTTGTAAAGGACTATGGCTACGGATAGAGCGACCAAAAACAACAAAAGCCCTAAGTTAGTGTAAAAGTTTTTCATGAATAGAGTATCTCCCTCAGTTTTACCATCTCCTCTAAGGAGAGCTGACCTTCAGCGGTAGCTTGTCTGTAATAAGCATAGCTTATCACGCTTCCAAAAATAAAACCAGAAACTCTTGAGATTTTGCCATACTTTCCCATGGATATGATTATCTTTTGTCCTTCCTCCTGTCTTGCCACGCAAAGAAGCCTGGCGGTATCTTCGTAAGAATTGGCTTTCACCGCTACCTTTACTATATCCGCTCCCCATCTCATACCCTCCCTGAAAACCTCCCTAAGTATCCAGTTGGCAGGAGTTAGCTCAAAGTTGTGGTAAGAGATTATGAGCTTCTTACCCGAAGTTTTTGTAAGGTTTCTAACGTAGGGAATCAAAGCCTGTGAGGACAGCTCTACGTCTGTATAGTCCGCATAAGGGGATACAAGTTCAAAGATCCTTTCTCTGTTTGGCACATCTTTTCCACCTTCTTGGGGACTTCTTATGGTTAAGATAGTGGAAAGCCCTAATTCCTTTGCTCTTTTTACCCAGCTCAGCACATAGTCCGGCTCTGTCCTTTCAAACATATCAATTCTAAGCTCTACAATGTCCGCTCCCAACTCTTTGACTGCCCTTAGGTCCTCTTCAAGGTTTTGGTCCGAAAGGGGCACCGCTATAAGCATTTACCTCCTCCTGATCCTTCCAAGGATCTTCAAAGGCAAACCAAAGACCTTTGTAAATTGGGCTCCCGCTTTATGATCAAAGGCGTCTTTTTCGGAGTAAGTTGCCAAGTCCTCCACATACAGGGATCTTTCAGATTTTCTACCCACCACCCAAGCCCTACCTTTGTAAAGCTTTAGCCTTACCGTTCCATCCACAAACCTTGCGATCCTTTCTGTAAAACCATCTAAGGCTTCCCTTAAAGGAGAAAACCATAGTCCTTCGTAAACAAGCTTGGCATACTCATAAGGTATGTGGCTCAAAAAGTAATGGAAAGTAAACCTGTCTAAGGTTAAAGAGAGAAGGTCCCTGTAAGCTTCGTATAGCAATGTGGCTGCGGGTGCTTCATAAACTTCCCTGCTTTTTATTCCCACAAGGCGGTTTTCCACCATGTCTATTCTTCCTACTCCGTGCCTACCCGCTATTTTGTTAAGGTCAAGAATGAGTTCGTACAGCTTAGGGTATTCCTTTCCGTTTATAGCAACAGGCGTTCCTTCTTTGAAAGATATCTCCACATATTCCGCCTCTTCGGGTGCCTTTTCAGGAGACACAGTCCATTCAAAGGCGTCCTCCGGCGGTTCTGTCCAAGGGTCCTCCAAGGGACCGCATTCTATGGAGATACCCCAAAGGTTTTTGTCTATGGAGTAAGGTTTTTCCTTTGTAGCCTTTACTGGAATGTTAAACCTTAGAGCATACTCTACCTCTTCCTCTCTGGACCTAAACTCCCATTCCCTGACAGGAGCCAAAACTTCCAAGTCTGGGTTTAAAGCCCACACGGAAAGCTCAAACCTAACCTGGTCGTTGCCTTTGCCGGTGGATCCATGGGCTACAAAATCTGCACCAAACTTTTGGGCATACTCCACAAGCTTTTTTGCTATAAGTGGTCTGGAAAGGGATGCGGTCAAAGGATACTTCCCTTCATAAAGCGCCAAAGCTCTAAGCGTTGGCAGGCAGTATTCCCTTGCAAACTCTTCCTTTAGATCCTCCACTATTGCCTCCACCGCACCAGAAGCCTTTGCCTTTTGAGGGATCTCTTCCAACTCCTCCCCTTGCCCCACGTCCGCAGTGTAGGTAATTACCTCATAGCCCTTTTCTACCAACCACCTTACTATAACCGATGTGTCCAAACCGCCAGAGTATGCAAGAATAACTCTTTTGCTCATAAACACAATATTTTATCAGAGTTAAAATATTATGCAGAATGATTAAAATATACGCAAGCTCTACCTTTGGATTTACAGAGCACTCCATAGATGAGTTTGGCACCACTCTTAAGGATAAAATTCTGTGGATTGATGTAGAAAAACCTACAGAAGAAGAGATCTTTTGGCTAAAAAGTGCAGTAGGTTTTGAAATGCCACCAAGGGAGGTCTTTGGAGACATAGAAATAAGCAGTAAGTATAAAGAAGAGGGAGACAAAGTATTTATGAGTCTTTCTTTTGTAATACAGCAAAAGGAAGACATACTCGTAGAACCCGTATTCTTTTTTTTAAAGGGCAGGTTTATGGTAACCATAAGGTATAGGGACATACCCACCCTCATGATCTTCCAAAAGAGAGTAGAATATCAAAGCTTGGTCTTTCAGTTTGCAGAGGAGATGTTTTCTCATATAGTTAGCATAGAGGTTGATAGAATAGGAGATAGGCTTGAGATACTGGGAAGGCGTATAAGAAACCTCAGAAAAGAGGTCTTTGAAGAGCAAACGGAGGAGATCATAAAGGACATCTCTTACTACGATGAACTGAACATAACCCTTAGGGAAACTATAAACGAAAAGCTGAGGATCTTATCTCACTTTGTAAAAAGCCCAAGAATAAATGCGCAGACCAAGAGGGAAATAAAAGTCATCCTTGAAGACCTATACACGCTCTTGGACTACACTACCTTTTACATGGACAAGATAGACAGCATTCAGAACACCCTAATTGGACTTATTAACATAAGGCAAAACGAAGCGGTAAAGGTATTTACGGTTTTAGCTACCATCTTTTTACCCGCCACCCTTATAGCCAGTATATACGGTATGAACTTTGAGCATATGCCCGAGTTGCACTGGAAGTATGGATACGTCTATTCCTTAGCCTTTATGGTAATAATCACTCTTTCGCTTATCTTTTGGGTAAGAAGGAAAGGATGGCTTTAAAAAAGCTTAGGATTGAGGACCTAATCTTGGGATCCATAGTGGCACTTGCACTGCTCTATCCCATAATAATTGCGGTAATCATCTATAAATCTGAGTCCCGCAGTTCAGATGAGCGTTTGAAACCTATTGTGGAATACCTTCAAAGTGAAGATTGTAAGAAACATCCTGTAAAGAAGCTAACGGAGGTTTGCAAGAAAATAAAAAAAGAGGGCTATGGTCTGAGAGATTCAAAGACAGAAAAGGACAAAGCAATACTCGTTTACGGGAAGAAGGTTAAAGGTTTAGAAAAAAAGCTTGTGATTGAGATAAACTTTGAAGGAGACGAAATTTCTCTAAGTTATGAAGAAAGGGATTGATATTGGCGGATCTTTCATAAAGGTCCTTTGGGAGGATGGAAGGCGGGAAAAGGTCTATGTAAGGGATGTATCTCAAAACAAAGAGGCTTTTGTTGAAAAACTGAGGGAAATTATAAGGGAAGGGAATCCTACAAAGGTAGGTATAGCGGTAGCTGGTTTTACTTCCTTAGAGGGTGTGGTCTATAGGTCTCCAAACATACCCGCATTGGACGGGGTTGATATAAAGAGGATCCTTTTAGAAGAAGGCATAAGCGGAATAGTGCTAAATGATGTAAGCGCTGGTGCCTTTGGAGAGTGGTATTACGACCACAGGGACAGTAAAAACCTTCTCTTTGTAGCCATAGGCACGGGCTTGGGGGCTGGTTTTGTTTGCGAAGGGGAAGTTTTCTTAGGCAGTGGCGGAAGCGCTTTAGAACTTGGCCATCACATAGTGGAGAAAGATGGAGAGCTCTGCAGTTGCGGAAGGCGCGGATGTTTGGAAGCTTACTGCTCTTCTTACGGATTGGAAAGGATCTACAAAAAACTCTCCGGGGAAAGCTTAAAAGACTATCAAATAGTGCTAAGGGCAAAGGAAGGAGACCAAAGGGCACTGGACGCTATAGAGACTTTTAAGGACTACCTTACCATAGGCTTGATAAACGCTATTCATATACTAAACCCAGATAGGGTAGTTTTGGGAGGTGGGCTTATACAACAGCTCAGAGAGTTTATGGATGATTTGGAAACTCGTCTGAGGGAAACCGTGGAAACATTACCTTCTCAATGCTTTAGGCTTAGCTTTTCCAAGTGCGGTGAATTCTGCATGGCAAGGGGGGCTTTAGCTTTGACCTTAATGGACGATAGATAAACCTATGGAGATCCGTCGCATAGAGGGCGTTTATCTTCAGCACGCTTTGGAAACCTCTCAAGGTTTAAAGGCAGAGAACGTGAGTAAACAACTAAATTTAAGACTTCTATCCACAGTGCCTGAGGCCCTTCTCCAAGCCTTTTCGGAAGGTAAAAGCTATTTAAAAGGATACGTATTGGAAGCCTATGGAAGGAACCTGAGGATATTGCTAAACAATAACCAAGAAATATTGGCTGAGAATATGTCCGATGTTGAGGTGCAAGAAGGGGATTACTTAGAGCTTGCCCTTGAGGGTAAAAATCCTTTGAGCTTGAGGATAATCTCGCTTCAAAGAAAAACTGGTATAGACCAAATTTTAGATATTGCTTTTGGACCTTCGGAAAGTTTTCTGTTTGACCTCGGAAAAGAAGACATTATTTCCCAGATAAAAAACTCTGGTCTTTTTTACGAAAGAAAACTACTTTCTTTCCTTACAGGAAACATCGGCTTAAATGAAATCTTGGAAGACACTAAGGCTCAGATAATACTGAATCTTTTAAGCTTAGCAGAAAATGTGCAAAGCCAGTTTAACATACAAGAAAATAATGTCCAAAATCTTGATTCTATAAAAAACCTCTTCTTAGCTATCATGAACAAGACAGAAAATTTAGCTGAAATAAGAAATCTTTTGAGAAGCCTCTATCTTGAAAACTTAAACAATTGGGAGTTAGCCCAGTTTATAAGGTTCATAGAAAGCTCAGGAAATAGGCAGATTTTAGAAACAATGGAACGGGGGGATAAGGACGTTCTCATCCACCTTCTTTACAGAGAAATCCAAAACTTACTCCACACACCAGCAGGCAAAAGTTTGAATTTGGCTTTTGAAAGGCTAAAAACAATGGTCTTCTACCTTAAGGATACAGAAATAAAGGAACAACTTAATAACTTCATAAAAGCGCTAGACAGTGGGAAAATTGAAGATTTGAGAGATAGCCATAGAAAGCTTGTAGGTCTTTTGGAAGAAAGAGAAAAGCTTTTGCCTTTGAGGGAAAGGATAGAGAGGGACGGCCTTCAGTGGATAGAACGCCTAAACATTATTATCCAAGCACAAAGAATTATGGCAAATGATGGAGTGTTGGTTGTTCCCTTCAAATGGGAAAGCCGAAAGGCAAGTATCATTCTAAGATCAGACAAAGACGAATATAGAGTTTTTGTAAACCTCAATTACCCAGAAGGTTTTATTTCCGCTATGCTTTTATATCCCAAATCAAAAGAAACAAAGGGCTTGAGCCTGCGCTTTTATACGAACTCTGAAGTTTTCTACAGCAAGCTTGAAACATCTAAGCATATTTTAGAAAGTATGTTGAAGGAAGAAGACATCAGGGTAAAGGAAATCATGTTTAATCTTATCCCTACCCTTCAGGATTTAAAGAAAATCATAAAAGGGGAAATTCACAGTACAAACCTTTATTTAGTGGTGTAACATGGCAGAAAGGAAAAAGGCGGTAGCAATAAGATACGATTCAAGCAAGGACAATGCCCCTGTTGTCGTCGCAAAAGGGTTTGGAGAATTAGCAGAGCGGATAATAAAGACTGCAAAAGAAAAGGGCATACCGATTGTAGAAGATAAAGAACTAACTTCTGCGCTTATAAGGGTGGAAGTTTTTGAGGAGATCCCACCAGAACTTTACAGGGCAGTAGCTAAGATTTTGGTCTTCGTGAAGAAGATAAGGGCTTAGCTCATGTTTTCGTAGGATTTTGCAGCGGAGTATAGGTGAAACTTTAGCAGTTGATAAACCCTATTGATATACTGAGAGGCGGTTTTAATCTTCTCCTCATTCCAGATGATAAATGTATCTTCCAAAAGGTAGACTACCTCTTGAACATCTTTTGCTAACTCCCTATCCGCAAACACTGGCGAAAAGGCGCTCAAGGAAGGCAGGGATATTAGTATTAAGGATAAAGCTTCAAGGGAGAGCTCCAAAAAGTAATCCTTTTTACTTTCCTCTTCTAGAAATTCTATGTTGTTCAACAGTTCAAGAAGCATTTCAAAGATATCTAAGTAAAAGAACGATATGCGTAGGGAAACTTCGGGAGGCAGTTTTACTTCTTTGGCGCACAGAATGATGTTAATTGACCTCTCCTGCTGAGAAACCAGATACTCTAACCTTCTTAAAAAACTGTATATATATCCTTCCATTATAGAATATACCTTGAAAGTTCCATGTCCTTTACCAAATCGGACAGCTTGGCTCTAACAAACTTACTGTCTATTATTATGCGCTGTCCTGAGAGTTCGGGGGCATTGAAGGATATATCCTCCAACAGTCGCTCCATTATGGTATACAACCGCCTTGCTCCTATGTTTTCCATCTTGTTGTTTATTTCCTCCGCTATTGAAGCTAACTCCTCTATCGCATCCTGAGTAAATTCTAAATCTACCCCCTCCGTTTTTAAAAGCTCTACGTACTGTTTAACCAATGCATTTTTGGGTTCCACCAAAATGCGCACAAAGTCCTCCTTAGTCAGTGGTTTTAGCTCTACCCTTATAGGAAAGCGCCCTTGCAGTTCAGGAATAAGATCTGAAGGTTTGGACATATGGAATGCACCGGCTGATATAAACAGTATGTGGTCAGTCCTTACTGGTCCATACTTTGTTCTAACAACCGTCCCCTCCACTATGGGCAGAAGGTCCCTTTGCACACCTTCCCGAGAAACACCTGGACCAACTCCAGTAGTCTTTATCGCTATTTTGTCTATCTCGTCAATAAAGATAATACCAAAGTTTTCTGCCCTATAAACAGCTTCCGATGCTATCTCTTCCTGATCAATCAGCTTTTCAGCTTCTTCTTGCTCCAATATCTGCAGAGCTTCTTTAACCTTTACCTTTCTTCTTCTCCGTGGGGGAACCATACCACCCAGTAGGTTTCTGAGCTGATCTTCCAGCTCCTCAAAGCCCGGCGGACCCATTATGCCCAATACGGGAGAAAACTTCTCCTGAACTTCTATTTCTATAACCCTGTCGTCAAATTCCCCTTTTCTGAGTTTTTCTCTGATAACAGATCTGTTGGCTGTGCTTTGGGAGATTCTTGAGCCAAAACTAAGCTGTTGGGGTATTAGGTAATCAATTAACCTATCTTCTGCATTTTTCTTTGCCCTCTCTCTAACCTCCTGCATTCGTTCTTGCTTTACCATCTGATAGGAAACCTCCACCAGCTCCCTTACCATAGACTCTACGTCCCTACCTACATAACCTACCTCTGTGTATTTGGTAGCCTCTACCTTGATGAAGGGAGCCTTGATAAGCTGGGCTAATCTTCTTGCTATCTCGGTCTTTCCGACACCCGTGGGACCTATCATCAAAAGGTTCTTTGGTGCGATCTCATCCCTTAGATGGGGAGGCAACTTTTGCCTTCTCCACCTGTTTCTTAAGGCTATTGCCACCGCTTTTTTTGCCTCTTCTTGTCCAATAACGTACTTGCTCAGCTCTTCTACAATTCTTCTGGGTGTTAGCTCTTCCAAAGTGGGCAACAATCCTTTTTCCATCAATATCCTCCAGATCTTTCTTTTGTATGTAGGTTTCTTACAAGATGGTCAAGGTAACTTTCCAAGTTTTCTGGAAATTCTTCCAGCCAAAACTCAATAGGAAAGACTCTTTTTATTACATCCATGGGAGGATTGCCTACACCTATAGCTGGTAGAATATCCTTGGCACCCCTTCTGATAGCTTCGTCGTAGGCTAACTTGTAAGCTACTTTCAGCGCCTCCTCTACGTTCAAAAACCTATCTATTTCATCTCCCAGCTCATAAAGCACTACGTGTTTTGCATCCCTTTTAAAGCATTCCCAGTCTAATACACTTTTAATGTAATACTTCCCTTCCAATTCCATAAGCTCTACGCTGGAAAGATTGGGAAGCTCAAAGGTCACTATATAGTAGTCTATAAGCTCTCTGTCTGCGTATACATCTGGGAAAAAGAAAAGTTCCACGATATAAATAATATAAAGCAATAAAGCAAAAACGATAAAATGATTTTATGATACCAACTCAGTGGTGGGTTTCTGCGCAGAAATATCTGCTAAATCCAAAGAAGACTGAAGAGTCCTTTATGGAGCTTTTAAAAAAGCATCCAGAACCAAAAACTCTCTTGGATTATGTAAACGAAAGGAGGTTTATCCTTCTTCTAAAACTTATGGACCAGTCCGAATGCATACGGAAGTTTTTGATCAATCATCCCGAAGACTTCCAAAGGGTGATCCCTGGTCTTTGGTATGTATCCAAAAGAAAAGAGGATTACCTGAGTGAGCTTAAAAATATCATAAGTGATTCGTTGGACGATGAAAAATTTTCCAAAAGCTTAGCTTACTACCGCCACAGAGAGCTTATGAGACTTTTATCAAAGGAAATACTTGGCACCGCAAACTTAGAGGACATTCTAAGGGAATACTCCGAGCTTCCGGATGCTATGTTAGAGTTGGCTTATTCAAGAGCCTTTCGGGAAGCGGTGGAAAGATACGGAGAGCCAAAGGAGGAAAATGGAAAAACCGCCAGCGCATGTATAATAGCCCTTGGCAAGCTCGGTAGCTATGAACTCAACTATTACTCAGACATAGACCTAATGTTTATACACTCTTCTGACAAAGGCAGTGCGGGGAAGCTAACCCTTGTAGAGTTCTTTCACAAAGTTTTCCAAAAGTTGGTAAGCCTTATGACTACCCACACAGAGGAGGGCAAGCCCTACGAGGTAGATCTGGACCTAAGACCCTTTGGAAAATCTGGACCTATAAGCATGTCTTTGAGAAGTGCAGAGCTTTACTACGAATCCTACGGTAGGATGTGGGAGAGGTTTGCCCTTCTTAGGGCTCGCTACAGTGCAGGAGACGAAGAGCTTTTTAAGACCTTTGACAAAGAAGTAAGACAGCCCTTTGTGTTCAGAAAATACGTGGATTACAGGGTCCTTGAGGAAATAAGGCTCATAAAGGCTCAGATAAATGCGCAGGCAAAAAGCAAGCCCATGAATCGCACAAACGTAAAAACTGGCGAGGGGGGAATAAGGGAGGTAGAGTTTATGGTGCAGGCAATGGTTATCCTTCTTGGTGGAAAGTATCCCTTTCTTAGGGAGAGCAATACCTTCAGAGCACTTTGGAGACTAAATCAGAAAGGTGTGTTTTCTGACGAAGAAGTAAAATCTTTAGAAGAAGCTTACACCTTCCTAAGAAAACTGGAGCACACTATACAGCTAAGAAATTGTTTGCAAACCCAGAGCTTTAGCGAGTCTGAAGCCACTCAAATAGCCAAGCTTATGGGCTTAGAGGAAAGAGAGTTTATCTCAAAGTTCAAGGCCCACACCCAAAGGGTAAGTAGGATGTTCTACGGCATGTTGCCCACGCAAGGCGAAGAGGAGCTTGAACCTATAATGGCTACGCTCTTGGATGGTGATGCAGATACCGGAAGGGGAATTCTCTCTTCTTTGGGCTTTAAAAATCCCACAAGGGCTTTTAACATACTATTAAACTACATACAAGGAACCGTGGGAATAAGGCTCTCTTCTGAAGAGAGAAAACAGCTTATAAGCATCCTACCACAAATAGTAAATCAGGTAGCAAAAACACCAGACCCAGACGAAACTTTAAACAACTTGGACAAGTTCTTTTCCAATCCTACAGGAAGACGAGTGATTCTTAGCAAATCGAAAGAGGACTTTAGGCTAAGGCTCTGTAAGGTCTTCTCTTTGTCTTCTTACCTTTCTACGCTCATAAGCAGGAACCCGGACTTAGTAGAAGATGTGTTAACGCTATACCAGGATTATCCAGAGTTAGAAAGGTTGGAAGAGGAGTTTGAAAAATACAGGAATACACTTGGGTTGAGTGCGGAAAATCTGTTCAGAAGGTTTAAAACTGTTTGGGAGGTGCGCATAGCTTTGGTTTATCTTTTAAAGCAAGAAAGCAGATACGCAAAACTTGAAAAGTTTTTTGACAGTCTTACTTCTCTTGCAGACTTTCTTATGGAAAAACTTTGGGAACATTTGGGAATAAAGGGTCAGCGCTTAGCTCTGTATGCCTTAGGCAAATATGGAAGCAGGGAGCTTACCATTGGTTCGGACTTAGACTTGGTGTTTGTTGGAAAGTCCCCGAGCTTAGAAGAAATAAAGTTAGCCCAGCAGATGATAAAGTTCATAACCCTGCACACCTCAGAAGGATACCTTTACAAGCTTGACTTTAGGCTAAGACCTATGGGTAGCAAAGGAGAACTTTTGCCGTCTATAAGCTTTTACAGGGATTACTACGAAAGAACCGCCAGAACTTGGGAGAGGATCGCCTGGACCAGGGCAAGGTTCATCGTGGGAGATACCGCTTTAAAGGAAGAGTTTGAATCTATTCTTAAAGACTTCCTTTTTGGCAAACCCATCACAGAAAAGGAGAGGAGAGAAATAAGGGATATGCGCTTTGCCTTAGAAGGCAACGCAAAAAAAGATAAAGATGTGGTTGATATAAAGTTTGGAAAAGGCGGTCTTATAGACGGGGAGTTTTTGATCCAGTTTTATATGCTTTTGGAAGGTATAAGGGAACCTTCAATGTTAAAAGCCTGCAGGTTGCTGATGTCAAAGCACGAGCTTCTTAAAGAAGTTTATGACATATACCTTTTTCTCCGGCTTGTGGAAACAAGACACAGGCTATCTAAGGAAAATGCAGGATCTGTCTTAAACAGTAAGGACAGACAGAGGGTAGCTTCTTCTATTGGCATGAATCCAGAAGACTTTGAGGAAAAGCTTTTTGAAAGTCTAAGGAGAATGCGGGAGATCTTCTTAGAAGTTTTTGACTAAAGGATTTTACCTGCATCTCTTGCTACTCCCCTTTTACTGCTTTGGATAAATTCTACAAGTCTTAGAACTTCCTGATGTTCTCCGTAATCTTTGAGCAAAAGCTCTATGGCTTCTCTTCTCAAAAGATTGCTCCTAAAAAGGATACGGTAGGCCTTTTTTAGAATGTTTATCTTTTCTTTTGAAAATCCCCTTCTTTCCAGCCCTACGGTGTTTATACCGTATAGGTGAGCGTGTTGGCCAGAAGCCCTTGTAAAAGGTGGGATGTCTAAGGAAACTCCCGAAACACCGCCCACCATAGCGTAGTCTCCAACCCTTGCCCACTGATGGACTGCAGAAAGGCCACCAATAAAGGCATACTCTCCCACCTCTACATGACCTCCGAGCGTAGCACAGTTTGCCAATATAGCCCCTCTTTTTACCACACAGTCGTGGGCAACGTGAGCATAAGCCATAAGCATAACATCGCTTTCTATCACAGTCACTCCTGTTCCAAAGGGCGTGCCCCTGTGAATGGTGACGTATTCCCTTATTATTACCCTGTCTCCTACAATTACCTTTGTTTCCTCTCCTGCATACTTAAGGTGTTGAGGCTCTTCTCCTATGACCGCACCGTCGTATATCTTGCAATCCCTTCCTATGCTAACCTCTCCCTTTATGCTCACCCTCGCTCCTATCTTAGTTCCTTTGGCTATGGTTATTTTTCCCTCAAGCACGCTGTAGGGTCCAATCTCTACATCCTCTTCAAGCTCAACCTCTCCGCTTATGATGGCAGTAGGATGAATGCGTTTCATTTTAAAACTCCCAAAAGAAATTTTCTTATTAGGTTTAGGGCAAGTTGGGTTGCCAAAAAGCGATTTTCGTTTCTGCTAAAACGCAGGATGTGCCTTTCAACATAAACCTCTTTGTCCGTGCATAAACTTATGTATGTAAGTCCTGCGGGCTTTCTTTCGCTTGTTGATGGACCAGCTATGCCAGTTATGGCAACTGCTATGTCCGCATCAGTCTCTTCCAAAGCGGATATGCACATAGCCCTACAAACTTCTTCGGAAACCGCTCCGTATTTTTCCAGCAGTTCCTTTTTTACGCTCAAAAGCTTGGTTTTTAACTCGTTAGAATACACCACAAAACCACCTACAAAGTAATTACTGCTTCCTGGAACATTTACGAGACGAGCGGAAAGCAAACCCGCGGTACAGCTTTCTGCCACAGCCAGTTTAAGCCCCCTTTCCCTCAACAGCTCTCCCACCACCTCTTCCATTTCCACCCTTCTGTCCGCATACACGTAAAAACCAAGACTTTCCTTAGCCCTTTGCCAAGACTCTTCGTCCTTAAAGTATATATCCACCCCTCCAATCCAATTTACCACTTGAGAATAAGTTAAAGACTTCGCATCTAAGCCAAAGGTTCTGAGTATGTATCCTTCCGCAAATTCATTCTTACACAACCCAACTATCACTCCAGCACCTCGTATCTGTAGAATGGATATTTACAAAAACTACCCACGCTGTGTCCAGGGTCAAAGGGTTGAAACTCTTCAAAAGAGGAAGGAATAAAAACCATCTCGTCTGCTATGTTTGGACTGATAACAACCTCAAAAACTTTACCATTTAGCGTTATTTTGTCCCTAACTCTGAGCCTATCTGCGGTTTTTTTTGATATGTAAGCCTTCTGATACTTTTCCATGCTGTGGGTCCATGGGTTCCAATGCCCAAGCTCTTCCACAAGGGAGTTAGCAGTGTGTAAAACAACTCCTTGGGGCAGTTGTTTTTCCTCAAAACTCTTGCCTTCAATTGAAGGGAGTTCTAAGCTTGTGCCTTCCAAGGAAGTATCCAATGTAATAAACTCTTCTAACCTTACCTTTATGTCAAAAAGCCTTGAAAGAAACTCGTAGGGGACCACCGCACCTTTGGGTTTTGATACGCTTTGGGGACAGAAATAGACTCTTCCAAAGGAGTTTCTGTATGCTATAAAGTCCCTCTCTGTAAAGTTGGAAGCGCCTATGATTAGAGTGGAGTAGTGAGAAGTGAGGTTGGGAAAGAGCGTAAAGTGTATGGAGAATCGGTTTTTAATTTCCTGTCTTATTTGTTCTGGTATGTAAATAAGGGGATTGCCAAAGAATACAAAGCTATCGTATTCTTCAAAATTTTCTACGAATTTTTCAAGTTCCATAGCGGGGAAAGGCATAAGGTCGCCCACAAAGCTGTAGTCTACGCTGTAGTGTTTGATAAGGTCTTTTAGTATGTTTAAAACGCTGTTTCTGAAGGGAGAGGATAAAAGGTTTGTGCTTATGAGCAGTAATCCTCCAAGGAGGTGGAGCTTTTTCTTAAGTGCGGTTGCGGTGGGGTCTTCGTGCTCTGGTTGTGTTATTTTTTTCATAAAACTTATCTGTTGCAAAGGGTTCATCAAAAGTCTTGTTTTTGCCTTTGAGCAAACTGTAGAATACCTTGAGCTTACACACACAAGGTTTGAGCCTTTCTCCACCGCATCCACCAAGTATCTCATGGACATAACTTCAGAAAATACTGGTTCTGCCTCCCAACTAAGTATTAGCTTAAAATCCTGCCATCTGTTAAAGAAAACAGTGGAGGGCTTAAAATCCACAACGGGCGCATCCACAAAAACATCACCCACAGACCTTGCCAACAAGTATTCCTCAAGACTAGACAAATGTCTATCCAAAATTATGGCTATCTTTCCCTTTAGTTTCCGCTTTGCTATGTCAAAGGCTTCAGATTCGGAAAGGGCGACAGGTTCTCTTTCGTTCAAATAAAAACCTATAAGTCTTAAAGGATTGTTGGTAATCTCTTGTATGTAGGTTATACCCTTACTACACAAACTTCCCATACCCTTTGGGTCCGCAGGGTGTCCATAAAGATCCACAAGCTGGCCTTTTTCTTTGTAAAGCACATAAGCACAAGCACAGCCACAACCTGCACAAACGCTTACCACTTGTTCGTCAAAGGACTTTACAGTCAGCGCTACAGACGGGGGCTTCATTATGAAAAAAAGATTTTAAATTATTTTTGATACTTAGTGGGTTCTTTAAAACTCATATGCGCGAGCTTTTGCAATAGTCAATGCTTTATAAGTGGAGTTTATGAATTCATAATCACTTCTTAATTGCTTTCTTAAGTTTCCTTGATTAAAATCTACCGCTAAAACCAAAGGGAGGTGTCATTATGAAGAAAAAAGCCCTTTTAGTGGTCGCACTTTTAGGACTTTCTGGCTCATCCCTTGCTACCAACGGGGACAACCTAATAGGTGTCTCTCCCGCCTCAAGGGGTATGGGTGGTATAGGTGTAGGTATGCCCGTAGGTCCCACCGATACCATCTTTAGAAACCCAGCTTGGATGAGCTACTACAAAGGCTTTAACCTAAGCTTTGGTGGAATTTTATTTATGCCAAAGGTAAAGGCAAAATTTGGACCTGCACCCGCACCAGCATCAGCTACCAGCGAAGCGGACTTTTTCGTAGTCCCAGAGGTCGGAATAGTCCATCAAATAAATGACAAGTTAAGCTTTGGAATAGGTGCCTTTGGTGTCTCTGGTATGGGTACGGACTACAGAAACAAAGACCCACTCCTTGCTAACATGCACACCACGTTTCAGTTCATGAGAGTGATCCCAGCCCTTTCTTACAAAATAAACTCCGCTATATCCGTGTCTGGTGCTGTTCATCTGGCTTACGGTTCTTTGGACATGGGGGCTAATATGCCTCATAATGCTGGGGGTGGCCAATCTCAAACATACGGCGTAGGTGCTCAGATAGGCTTAGCTTACAACATGGGAGACTTCCTTTACGCAGGTTTGACTTACCAAAGCCCAGTGAATATGACCTATAAAAGGATTTTTGATAGTAACGGGGATGGCGCCTTTGAAGACTTCAAACTCACTCAACCACAGGAGGTTGCCTTTGGTTTGGGTGTAAAACCTATGGAAAACTTCAAAGTGGGTATGGACATAAGATGGATAAACTGGGGAGATGCAAAGGGATACAAACACTTTCAGTGGAAGGATCAGTGGGTCATAGCCGTAGGTGGTGAGTTCAAACCAACCCAAAAGCTTGCCCTCAGGGCTGGCTATAACTACGGAAAGTCCCCTATAAGAGGTGGGGCTAAAGATCTAACGAGAGATAAAAACATACCTAATCTTGCCGCACCATTTAGTGATCTTGATATAGCCTTCTTCAACCTTGTAGGCTTTCCAGCTATTACAGAACACCACATTACCCTTGGTCTTGGCTATGAATTTACCAAGAACTTTGGTATAGACTTAGCTTACAAGCATGCGTTCAACAAGAAGATAAAGGCAACTGATAACATGGGTATGGGGTTTGAGGTTGAAGCCCAAAACTCCCAAAACGCTATATCCATCGGTTTGAACTGGAAGTTCTAAACCATGCCTGCCCCCACCTGGGGGCTTATATTTAACTTCTATGCCAAAGCTTAGGCAAGACTTAAAACAGCTTTACGAAAAAGACTTTATCCTGTGGGTTGAAGAGAACTTAAGGCTTATCAAAGAAAAAAACTACGAGGAAGTGGATTGGGAAAATCTGCTTGAAGAAATAGAAGATATGGGAAGAAGGCATTTAGACAGTGCAATAAGCTACATGGCTATAATAATGGAACACCTTTATAAGCTTGAACACTTCAAAATTGACGAAAAAATGGGAAAAAGTTGGATAAAAAGCGTGCTTAATGCAAGAGATAGATTGGAGCTTATGTTAAAGAGAGAACCTTCACTCAGAAGGAAGTTAGAGGAAAATCTTAGCTGGGCTTGGGAGGAGGCTGTGCTGAACCTGATAGGTTGGTTCAGGGACAACGAAGAGTTGGCGGAGAAATTTTTTGGAAGATTGCCTTCAAAAGAAGACTTTCCTTCGGAATGCCCATATAACTTTGAAGAAGTGCTAAGTGGAAAGCCTTGGGATAAAATCTATGGTTAGGCAAGACCTAAAACAACTCTACGAGAGAGATTTTCTTCTTTGGGTGGAGGAGAACTTAAGGCTTCTTAGGGAAAAAAACTACGAAGAGGTAGATTGGGAAAACCTGCTTGAAGAAATAGAAGATATGGGAAGAAGACACCTGGACAGTGCAATAAGCTACATGGCTATAATAATGGAACACCTTTATAAGCTTGAACACTTCAAAGTTGAAGAGAGTATGGGGAAAGGTTGGATAAAAAGCATCCTAAACGCAAGGGACGAGCTGGAGCTTTTGTTTGAAGATATGCCTTCAGTAAAAAAGAAGGCACAAGAGCAAATAGATCGAGCTTGGAAAATAGCGATAAAGAACTTAGTAAGGTGGTTCAGGGACAACGAAGAGTTGGCGGAGAAGTTCTTTGGAAGATTGCCGTCAAAAGAGGACTTCCCTTCAGAATGCCCATATAACTTTGAAGAAGTGCTAAGTGGAAAGCCTTGGGAACACTCCTTATAATATCTTTTTCATGGACTACAAAGACACTTTGAACCTTCCAAAAACTGACTTTCCTATGAAAGCGGACCTTCCCAAAAGGGAGCCAGAGATCCTAAGAAAGTGGGAAGGGCTTTACAAAAAAGTGCAGGAGCTAAGAAAGAATGCAGAGCTTTTTGTCCTTCACGATGGACCACCCTATGCCAACGGACACATACACATAGGACACGCCCTGAACAAAATCCTAAAGGACGTTATCGTCAAATACAAGCTTTTAAGAGGCTACAGAGTGGATTATGTGCCAGGGTGGGACTGCCACGGCCTTCCTATAGAGCAACAGGTAGAGAAAGAGCTAAAGAGCAAAAAGCTAAGAAAGGAAAATATGTCAAAGGTAGAGTTCAGAAGGCTTTGCAGGGATTATGCCCAAAGGTTTGTTCAGGTGCAAAGGGAGGAGTTTATAAGGCTTGGAGTGTTGGGAGACTGGGACAATCCTTACCTTACTATGAACCCAAAGTATCAGGCGCAAGAAGTAAGAGAGCTTGGAAGGATCTTTGAAAAGGGCTTAGTCGTAAGGAGTAAAAAGCCGGTTTATTGGTGTATTTACGATAAGACTGCGGAAGCGGAGGCAGAAGTGGAATACCACGAAAAGGAAAGTCCAAGTATATACGTAAAGTTTCCATTGAAGGATTTGGAAAAAACATACCTTCTTATATGGACCACCACCCCTTGGACCCTACCCGCAAACTTAGGCGTTATGGTAGGTGAAGAGTTTGAGTATGTGTTTTTCAAAAGTGGAGATGAAACTTACATACTTGCAAAAGCACTGCTTGAGGAAATAAAGAAAAAGATAAAGTTAGAAGGAGAAGTTGTAAAGCAAGTTTTAGGTAAAGAATTGGTAGGTTTGGAGTATTACACGCCTTATGGGGGAAGGGTAGGAAAGGTTTATCCGTCTGAGTTTGTAGAACTTTCCACAGGCACCGGACTTGTGCATATGGCACCGGGACACGGTAGAGAGGACTACATAGTAGGTCTTAGATACGGACTTGAGCCCTATGCTCCAGTGGATGACGAAGGTAGATTTACAGAAGAGGTAGAGGAGTTTTTAAGAGGTCTAAGAGTTTTTGAAGCAAATCCACTGATAGTGGAAGATCTAAGGTCAAGGGGTTTGCTCCTTCATCAAGAAACCTACAGGCACTCTTACCCTCACTGTTGGAGGTGTAAAAATCCCGTCATCTTTAGAGCAACTCCACAGTGGTTTATATCCATGAAAGGACTAAGGGAGATTGCTCTGAAGGAAATAGACAAAGTAAAGTGGATACCTTCCTCAGGATACAACAGGATAAGGTCTATGGTGGAAAACAGACCAGACTGGTGTATATCCCGCCAAAGATACTGGGGAGTTCCCATAACTGTCTTTTATTGCAAAAACTGTGGGCATGTAGTAGCAGAAAAAGAAATATTTGAAAGGATAGCCAAGATTATAGAAGAAAGCCCAGAGGGCGCGGACATTTGGTTTGAGCTAAGCGAAAAAGAGCTATTACCGGAGGGCTACACGTGTCCCAACTGTGGTTCCAAAGAGTTTAGAAAAGAAGAGGACATCCTTGACGTTTGGTTTGACTCTGGCTCATCCCACGCCTCTGTTTTAAGAAGCAGAGGCATAGAAAAGGCAGACCTGTATTTAGAAGGCTCAGACCAACACAGAGGATGGTTTCAGGCATCTTTGCTTGAATCCTGCGCATCTTATGGGCAAGCTCCATACAAGGGGGTATTAACCCACGGCTTTACGGTGGATGAACAAGGAAGAAAGATGTCCAAGTCCCTTGGAAACGTAGTCTCTCCTCAGGAAGTTATAAAAGATTACGGAGCAGATATATTAAGGCTTTGGGTTGTGTCAGAAGACTACTCAGAGGATCTAAGACTCAGCAAGGGTATAATCCAAAGGCTTGCAGAAGATTACAAAAAAATCAGAAACACTCTTAGGTTCCTTTTGGGGAACCTTTATGACTTTGAACCTTCAAACGCAGTTCCTTACCAAGACCTTCACCACCTTGACAGGTGGATACTCTCCTACCTTCAGGATGTGATAGAGCAGAGCTTAGAGTATTACGAAAATTACGCCTTCCACAGGGTTTTCCATCTGATAAAGAACTTCTGCGCTGTGGAGCTCTCCTCTTTTTATCTGGACGTGCTAAAGGACAGGCTATACATCTACGCTCCAAACTCTTGGGAAAGAAGGTCTGCCCAAACAGCTCTCTTTGAACTTGCCAAAGCTATAACTCTTATCATCTCTCCTTTCCTTAGCTTTACCGCAGAGGAAGTATGGCAACACCTAAGAAAGATAGATCAATCTCTTCCAGAGAGCGTCTTTTTAGCCCTTCTGTCCACTCCCAAAAAGGAGCTAAAGGACCAAAAGCTTTTAAAGGACTACCAGCTCATCCTAAAGCTCAGGGACGATGTAATGTCCGCAGTAGAGCTCTGCAGAAAGGAAAAAGAAGTAAATCATACTTATGAAGCTCACGTGTTTTTGTGGGGTAATGAAGAGGTTCTAAATGCCCTAAGGGAATACGAGCAAGACCTGAAGTATCTCTTTACTGTTAGCAAGATTTCCTTTGAAGAGGGTGGAAGGCATAAAGTAGTCTCCGAAAACTTTGCGGGTCTTTGGGTTGGTGCAGGGCAAGTAGAGGGCAGAAAGTGTCCCAGGTGCTGGCTATATTACACAGAAGAGGAATTGGATGGAGAAGTTTGCAGGCGCTGTAGCGCAGTCTTGTCGGAAATAGGAGCATGAAGGATGATTTATTTTCAAAGATGCTACTTCTTCAGGAGCAGGAAGAGGAGATAATAAAAAGGGAGAAGTTTATAGAAAGGATCAGCCAAAGGCTAAGGGAAATACAGGCTAACATAGATCAAATACTGGAGGAACAGGCAACCATCATAGCGGAAATAAACGAGCTGATAGACCAGATGAGAGAAGAAGAGCTAAAAGTAAGGTCGTGCAGAGAGAATCTAAGAAAATGGGAAGAGAGAGCTAAAGTGGTTAAAAAGGCTGAAGAATACAAGGCGCTTTTGAGGGAAAGAGCCAAGAACGAAGATTGTATAATCAAAGGAGAACAAAAACTCAGGGAGTTAAAGAGTTTGAGGCATAGGTTGGAAAGTGCCTTGCAGGACAGCACGAAAAGGCAAAAGCTCAAGAGGTTGGAAGAAGAAAAAGAGGAGCTCCTTAGAGAAAGGCAGGAGGTAGAGCATGATCTTCTAACACAAAGGCATAACCTTGAGTCTTTAAAACAAAATCTTGGAGAGTGGATGGCTCAAGAGTATGAGAAGCTTAAAAGAGAAGTGGGTTTTCCTCCTCTCGTAAAAGCAGATAAGGGGGTATGCGGTAACTGTGGGACCAAGCTTCCAACCTTGCTTTACTCCAAGCTATCAAAGGGTGAAAGTGTAAGGTGTCCAACCTGTGGTAAAGTCCTATATAATTAACCTATTTAAATCCCTTGACTTGGTGATTATACTTTCTCTTCTTTTTATATCTTGTATTGGGCTTTTGGGAGTTTATAGTGCTACCTACTCAAAGGACACCTCTTTGCTATTTTTCAAGCAAGCCCTATACATACTCTTTGGATGGGTTTTGATCCTATTCTTCTCAGCATTAAGCTTTAGAGTTTTGTTAGAATACGCACCTGTAGTTTATGGGATTAACCTTTTACTTCTTACTCTCGTTCCTTTCGTTGGAAAAACGATTTACGGTGCCAAAAGGTGGATAGACCTTGGTCCCATAAACATACAGCCCTCTGAGTTTATGAAGTTTTCCCTTCTTTTTCTAAGTGTTTATGCCTTGAGCAGGATAGAAAAACTTTGGAGTAAGGAATTTCTGATGCTTTCCTTAGCCTTTGCCATTCCATCGGTCATTGTTTTAAAACAACCGGATTTAGGGACAACCATAACTTACCTTATTATCTATGCCTCCGTTTTTCTCTTCTGGGGTCTAAAAATAAGATACTACATTTTAGCTTTCGTTGTATTAATCATTTCCTCTCCTCTTCTTTGGACCATTCTAAAGGACTATCAAAAAGACAGAATTCTTGCGGTTTTTGATCCATACCGAGACTATGCGGGTAGTGGCTATCAGCTAATCCAGTCTATTATAGCCGTCGGTTCGGGTGGCTTTTTTGGAAAAGGCTTTATGGAGGGAACTCAAGCCCATCTGCTTTTTCTTCCAGAAAAACACACTGACTTTATATTTTCCGTTATAGCGGAAGAGATGGGCTTTCTGGTTGGCTTTTTGCTCATAAGCGCCTTTTTCCTTATAATTTGGAGAACCCTTAGCTATACTCAAAGGGCAGACATAAAAGAGGAAGTTCTGTTTTTGGGGACCTTCTGCTCTTTGCTTGCTTTCCAGGTTTTTGTAAATTTTGCTATGACCATGGGACTGATGCCGGTTGTAGGAATACCCTTGCCCTTTGTTAGCTACGGGGGAAGCGCCGTTTTAACTTTTAGTTTGTTGTTTGGAATAAGTTTATCAATAATAAGGGAAATCAGGAGCAAACCTATAAACTTTTCCAATGGTTGAAGGACTTTACTTTCACATACCTTTTTGTAGTAGCAAATGTCCATACTGTGATTTTGTCTCTTTTGTAAGCGACCCATCGGAAGAATACTTAGAGCTTCTAAAGCTGGAGCTAAAGCTTTACCAGGAGCTGGATTTTAACGTAAAGACCATTTACTTTGGTGGTGGCACACCTTCTTTGGTGTCCACAGAACTTTGGAAGAAGTTTTTTAAATCTTTGGACTTAAAAGATGTCCAAGAGATAACCATAGAGTGCAACCCGGAGGATTACGAAGAGAAAGACTTTCAGGAGCTTTTAAGTTTAGGAGTAAATCGCCTAAGCTTTGGAGTTCAAAGCTTTTTGGAGAAAAACCTGAAGTTTTTGGGAAGGAAGCACTCGCCAAAAAGGAGCCTTCAGGCTATTGAACAAGCCCACAGTTCAGGCTTTAAAAACATAAACATAGACATAATTTATGGTCTTCCCAATCAAAGCCTAAGAGACCTAAAAGAAGAGATAAACATAGTTAAAGACCTGCCTATAACCCATCTTTCTGCCTACCTTCTAACTCCATACGAGGATACTCTCTTTGGTGAGCTTTGGAAAAAGGGAAACTTAGAACTTCCATGCGATGAGAAAGTGGAGGAGATGTTTCTTTACCTTTCGGAGGAGCTTAGTTCTATGGGCTTTGACCATTACGAGATAAGCAACTTTGCAAAGGAAGGTTATGAATGCAAGCACAACCTACTTTATTGGACCCACAGAGAATTTTTGGGACTTGGAGTTTCTGCTTGGAGCTTTGTAAATAAAATAAGGTTTGGAAACTACCGAAGCATGCAAGCTTACAAAAACGCAGTCCTAAAAAGTATAAGACCTGTGGAAAGG
>Ga0071330_1056600_pt1 | contig 26058 bp, 35 predicted proteins | sample GBScel77sediment_FD_63802 | JGI IMG/M metagenome (GOLD analysis project Ga0071330, IMG submission 63802) | Hot spring sediment microbial communities from Great Boiling Spring, Nevada - Cellulolytic enrichment Sediment 77C v2 (version 2) | ecosystem: Environmental > Aquatic > Thermal springs >...
AGCTTTTATTGGAGAAAGCATGGCAAGAAATCGTTACACTTTTTATGCAAAGGTGGCAAAGGAAGAGGGTTACGTTTTCATCCAGAGGGTGTTTCTGGAGACTGCAGAAAATGAGAAGGAACATGCCGAGAATTTGCTGAAGTTCATTCAGCAGCTAAGAGGCGATTTGAATGCTGTTAAAGTTGAAGCTGAGGCACCACTCGTTTGGGCTTCGACTGTGGACAATTTAAAGGCTGCAATTGAGGGAGAGCATTACGAGAACACGGAGATGTATCCGAATTTTGCGGATGAAGCTGAGAGGGAAGGGTTAAAGGAAATCGCAGACAGGCTGAGAGCAATTGCAAAAGCTGAAGAGCACCACGAAAAAAGATACCGCAGATTGCTTGCCGAGATTGAAAATGGTACTTTCTTCAAGAGAGATGAGGAAACTGCATGGGTGTGTCTTGAGTGCGGATACATTCATTACGGAAATGAGCCTCCAGAGGAGTGTCCGAGCTGTGGACATCCAAGAGCTTACTACGTTGCTCAAGATTTGCTCTCTCTTTAATTTTCAGGTGGTTTTATGAACGTTGAGGCATTCTACAAGATAAGCTACGGACTTTACATTGTAACCTCTGCAGATAATGGCAAGATGGCGGGGCAGATTGCCAACACTGTCTTTCAGGTTACAAGCGAACCGGTAAAGGTTGCAGTATGCCTTAACAAAGAGAACGATACACACAAAGTTGTAAAGGAAAGTGGAGTTTTCGGGATAAGCGTTCTTGAACTGGAGACACCGATGGAGTTCATAGGCAGGTTCGGATTCAGGAAGAGCAGTGAATTTAACAAATTTGATGGAGTTGGTTACAAAGTGGGAAAAACCGGAGTTCCGCTCGTTACAGAACATGCTGTAGCGGTGATTGAGGCAAAGGTTGTCAAGGAGTGTGACGTCGGCACTCACACACTTTTCATTGGTGAAGTTGTTGATGCGGAAGTGCTGAAGGATGCGGAGGTTCTTACCTACGCAGATTACCACCGGATCAAGAAGGGGAAGACTCCAAGGACGGCGACAGTATACTTTGAGAGTAAAGATTGAAAGCAAAGCAAAATACGGAAAAGTGAGAAACTGCTTAGATGGGAATCATATTTTACCCGCTAACAAATCTTTTTTTAATGAAATACTAAAAAATCATGATGCCCCTCGATGCAGAAGCACACCAGCTTTTTGTGGCGAGGAGGAATTATGAAAAGTGTCTGAATTGCGGGATATGTGATGAGATTGTTGCATGTCCCTGCGGGGTTATAGGAGGTTCCGATTGTGCTGGATGCGGAGCATGCTATATATCCTGCCCAAATGAGGCTATAGAACTTGTTAAAGCACCTGAAAGACCTGAGATTCGCATCCGCGTTGATGGAGAGAATTTCCACGTTCCGGAGGGTATAACTGTGCTTAAAGCTTTGGAGCTACTCGGTTATAGGGTGGCCAATTTTCCGGATGAGGGAGAGATCTTCGCGCCATGCAAAGTTGGAGGATGCTACAGCTGTGCAGTTGTTGTTGACGGATCTATCAGGCCGAGTTGCGTAACAAAGATTAAAGAGGGAATGAACATATCAACAGAGCTACCAGAGAACTTTGTTCCTCGCAGAATAGTTCACGGCTGGATGGGACATCCAGTTGGAGGTGTAGGGACTCCTTGGTGGCTTAAAGGAAAATACTATATAGAAGCTGCTGTTTTTGCCTGTGGATGCAATCTAAGGTGTCCTCAGTGCCAGAACTGGATGACGACATACAACGGTAGAGGAGAGGCTTTGGATCCAAGAAGGGCTGCGATTCTGATGACAGATGCCAGAAAATTTTACGGAGTTTCAAGGATGGCAATATCTGGAGGAGAGTGTACGCTAAACAGGAAATGGCTTGTGGAATACATAAGAGAGCTGAAATCTTTGAACAGAGATCCAAGTGCAAGATTTCACGTGGACACGAATGCAACTGTGCTTACTGAAGAATACATAGACGAACTTGTTGAGGCGGGAATGACAGATATTGGAATAGACCTCAAAGGGCTCAGCGTTAAAACTTTCATGAAAATAACAGGAATCACGGACAGAAATCTTGCAGAAAAATACCACAGCACTGCTTGGAACGCTTTTAAATATCTTGTGGATAACTATAGGGATAGAGTTTTCATAGGGGTGGGGATTCCATATAACAGGGATTTTATCTCTATAGAGGAAATAACAAAAATTGGTGAGGAAATCTGCAGAATAGACCCTGAAGTGCAGGTGTGTGTTCTGGATTATCGCCCGGAGTTCAGGAACAGGAGAATCTCGAGACCCAGTTTTCAGGAAATGAAAAACGTCTGGAGGACTTTGAAGTCAACTGGACTTAATGTTGTGATATGTCAGACGAGTTTGGGATACATCGGTCCCTGACTCAGATTTGTAACATGGAGGTTGAAAGCAAAAAGAGAATCGCGTGAGTCGGGGGTTATATAAAAGTTTGTGTCTGCTTTCAGAACTTTTAAAATCAGATAGCTTTCATTTTCCATCTGCCAGTCTTTTATGCGGATCTCGACTCCGAGATCTCATAAAGCAGAAGCACATGTGTCTCTCAATTCCCTTAGCTATCTTATCAAAAACAGAATCTTTTTCCGCTTTTTGTCCCATATTAACTCAATCGCCAACTTTTAAACCTTTTCTCAAGATTGAGATTCAGAAAGAGATTTTAATTTCAAGGATTTGCAGAGAATATGAAGGGAGAAATTCTGGCGCTAATCTCTGCAATTCTTTGGGGACTCGCACCCATACTTGACAAATACGCGCTGCAGGAAATTCCGGTTTATCCGGCAATAGTCATAAGATCAGCCGGAGCAGTCTTGGCGATTTTCATAATCACAATGTTGCTGGGAAAAATCGAGTTCAGGTTTTCTGCGGGAATTGCACTTCTTCTGATTTCGGGTGCGATTAGCGGAGCTTTCGGAATGATATTTTATTTTGAAGCCCTTAAGACAATAGGGGCAAGCAGAGCGGTGCCGATAACAGCGATATATCCGATGTTTACGGCGATTTTTTCTTTCCTGCTGTTCTCGGAGCAAATTTCCGCCAGAGTGATATCGGGAATAGTGCTTATAATTCTCGGAATCATCCTTGTTAGTGAGATCTAAGCATGAGAATGCTCTTAGATGAATGTCCTGCAGGTTGAAGAACCTGAAGGTTTTGTCAGGTTGTAGAAGTTCCGGCCAAAGTTTTCTCTACTCTAATTGGCCTCTCAATGCACTATAAGGCATAACAAGATTTCTGTCGGTGAGAATGGCAGGAGAAGATTTTTTGCACTCCCGAGTAATCGAGAGTGTAATGAGGTCTTCAACAGAAAAGTCGAAACTAAAGGATGTTACAATTATCTTCGGCATGGTTTAAGTTCTGTCTGGAAATAGAAAAAAGTTTTGTCAAATTTGGAGGGAATTTAAAGCCGAGTTAGATGTCAGCTTTAAAATTTTTCTTCCTTTCATTCCTCCAGAAGGCTTTCGTCCATTTAAACTTTCAGATGTATGGAGATGATAATAGGCTACCAGCCGTTATTATTGGCGGTCGTAAACCCTTTCTCTTTTGTCCACAAGATGGACTGAGACGATTTTGTTTTCTTTATCCACACGGTAGATGATCCTGTAATCTCCAACACGGATTTTGTAGAGATCTTTCCTTCCCTTAATTTTCTCGTATGGCTGGGAAAACGGATCTTCAAGCCTTTCGATAGCTGAGAAAATTCTTTTTCTATCGTTCTCGTTTAATTTCTGCAGGAACTTGATGACCCTCCTGTGTAGCTTAACTTTAAACATTCAGAATCCTTTTTGCATCTTCAAGGTCTATCAGCTCAAGCTCTCCCCTCTCGTAAGCCTCGATATCTTTGTCTATCAGCTCAAGCTCTTCCTCACTCAGCTCGCAGAACCCCATGAAGTTCTCTATCTTTTCGTCGATCTTCTCAAGCTTCCTCTCAATTCTGCGGAGGATTTCAATAACTTCCATATTTTCAAATTCTCTGTAATAGGATAAAAATGTTGCTGCAGAATTTGACGGTGACCTGTTCACCCAATATATTTCATCAGATTCCACTCTCTCAAGAAGCTCTGTTGCTTTCTGGCTTGTGCCCGCAAGGTGGTGGAGAAAGACATTTGAGTCAAAGAATACCTTCATTCTCTATTCCCCTCAATTATCCTATTTTGCAGCTCGGAATGATTCCTCTGGTTTTTGAAAACTCCGTTCTCGTAGATGGCTCTTCCTTTAAACAGGAAATAGGGTCGGTTATGTGGGGTTGGAAAGCAAATTCCGGAATTAAACCTTAACGAAAACATCAGCAAAGGCTAAATCTCAACAACTTCGAGAAAATCTATCCGCTTAAAATCTTCATCGAAGGTTGCTATCTTCCTGACGCCGTAATGTTTGCATGTTGCAGCAATTAATGCATCGTTGGGCAACAGAGCATACTTGACTCCGATATCAATGGCTTCCGTTATCACTTTCTCGTCAATTTGAAGAAATTCCATTTTTGCTCTGCCTATAAATTCTCGCAAGATTTCATAAACGTGAACGTAGTCAGAAATATCTTTTCTCAGCGCATGCAGCCTGAACCTCTCGTTTCTCTCCAGAAACTTCAGAACCATAAGCTTATACGCGACTTCACTGAACACAACATCGTTTATACACAGCAAGCAATCGCTGAGACTGTCCAGAACTTCCACAGCTTTGCTTTCACCTGAGAAAAAACCAACAATCACGCTGGAGTCAACGAACACCCGTTCTTTCGAGTACATAATCGCAGTATGCTTCCTCAAGTTTTTCAGAGCTCTCTTTCTTTACTATTCCCACGAACTCCCGCAGTTTATTCGACAGCTTTTCCTTTATCTCGATCTCCAAAATCTCTCCATCTTTAAGGTTAAGCTCTTCGAGGGGGACGAGAACCCCTCCCTGATACCTGACTTTTATCCTCGGCATCTAATTCAGTAGGTCTGTGTCGTTAAATACCTTTCGTCCTGATTTTGCTTTTGCAGTTCTGACCCTCTACAAATGAAAGGCTCGATTATACGGCAAAGGAGGAAGGATTCTTAGGGGCTGATTTACTCAGAGATTGGAATTATGGATTCAAACCTCAACAACTTCGAGAAAGTCCACGCGTTTAAAATCTTCGTCGAAGGTTGCTATCTTCCTGACGCCGTAATGTTTGCATGTTGCCGCTATTAATGCATCGTTCGGTAGCAGTCCGTATTTTTGCATTATCTCTTCAGCAAGGTTTTCGATTTCTGCAGACAACGGCAAGGATTGGGCTAAGTCCAGAAATGCCCTTATATTTCCGATTTCCGAGCAAGTCTCTTTAACCGTGTCGGGTATTTTCTTCAATTCAAAGCTTCTCTTTCCAGTTACAAGCTTAATCCAGACGTAAATTACTTCGCTGTATACAATTGCATTTCGATAGAGTTTTTCTGTCCGATAAAGAGAAAGAAATGTTTCCTTCGCCTTAACGTCACCTTCAAGAATTTTTAAGAATAACGACGAATCAACAAAAACCCCACTCATCTTCAAGCTCCCTTAGAGCTTTCAACGTATCCTTTCCCCTCAATATTCCGAACACACGGTCAACTACGTTTATCTCTTCGATTTTCAATCTAACCTTCTCTCCCTCCTTGAGATCAACCTTTTCGAGGGGCTTAAAAACTCCGTTCTCGTAAACGGCTTCGATTATCTTTGGCATATCTTTAATTACGTGAAGGCAAAGAAAAGGATTTCGCCGGTTGAAGGCAAAGACTGTTAGATTTCGACAACTTCGAGAAAATCTATCCGTTTAAAATCTTCGTCGAAAGTTGCTATCTTTTTTATGCCATAGTGCTTGCATGTTGCCGCTATTAAAGCATCGTTTGGCAGGAGTTTGTATGTTCTCATAATTGTGCACACTTCGTCCAAATCTTGATAGTCGTTAAGCACATCTATTTTTAAATCCTCAAAAAGCCTCATCAGACTTTTTATCTCCTGAGAACAGAAGTTGTAACCTTCACTGGCAATCAGTGACCTAAAATCGTAGTACGACCGAATACCATACTTTCTTTCAGCCAGTTTTCTTGAGATTATATACACGAGTTCGTTAAGCACCGTGAATGTCGTGCAGAACTCTTCATCCATTTCAAGTATCCCTGCAGCCTTATCTGTCAGCTCAGTCTCAAAAAGAAAGTTATAGAACACGTTGGTGTCGAGAAGTATCACATAAACGCCTCCCATTCAAGTGTTTGCAACTCTTTTACAGTTGATTTTCCGAACAGTCCTCTGTAATTTTTCAAAATCTCTTTTCTGTCTTTTTCCACTCTTAACTTTACTCTCTCTCCTTCCCTGAGATCAACCTTTTCGAGCGGCTTGAAAACTCCGTTCTCGTAAACGGCTTCGATTATCTTCGGCATGGTATAAGTTCTGCTTGTAAATAGAAATAGGTTTCGTCGATTATTGATGTTAAATCTCAACAACTTCGAGAAAATCTATCCGCTTAAAATCTTCGTCGAAGGTTGCTATCTTTTTTATGCCGTAATGTTTGCATGTTGCCGCTATTAATGCATCGTTTGGCAGCAATCCGTAAGACAGCATAACTTCGAACATCTCTGAAAAACTCGCTGGAGGGAACACGAAGACGTTAAAGGCATCTAAAACGGCTGAAATGTCTGAAATTACCTCTCTGGAAATTTTTGATACAAGTTCGGGGTTATTTCGGAGGAAATGGAGCAGATCATAATGTTTCTCAATATTTGTTTCTACTCTGGCACACTCCTTCACGAGAACGTATGCCACCTCTTCGATCACGTTTGTGGCCGTTACAAGCCTGCAGTTTTCGAGATTTCTGAAAGGATCAATTCCATTTACGAAAAAAGCTATGAACACCGAGCTATCGAGAAAAATGGTCTCTCCTGTCATGAATCTCATCCCTGAGTTCCACCATATCGATCTTTCTTCTTCCGTATTTTCCCCTTAGGTCGTCTACGTTCTCCCTAAGCACGAGCCTGAACTTCTCACCTTCCTTAAGATCAACCTTCTGGAGGGGCTTGAAAACTCCGTTCTCATACACAGCTTCGATTATCTTTGGCATATCTTTAATTACGTGAAGGCAAAGAAAAGGATTTCGCCGGTTGAAGGCAGAAGACTGTTAGATTTCGACAACTTCGAGAAAATCTATCCGTTTAAAATCTTCGTCGAAAGTTGCTATCTTTTTTATGCCATAGTGCTTGCAGGTTGCCGCTATCAGGGCATCGTTTGGCAGGAGCTTGAACCTTTCCATGGTAGCCTTTATGGAGTCTATATCCCCAGCATCTCTGAGAACTCTGATCTCGTCAAACGTTTCGTGCAGAGCACTCATGAAATCGGCTGCAAACTCGTAGCCATTCTTTCTGACAAAATCTCTGAGCTTATATGCGTTTTTGATGCCCAGTCTTTTCTCAGCAATGATTCTCAAGCCCGTGTAGAGCGATTCTTCGTAGACTGCAACGCTTGCGGCGAAATCCAAGCCTGTCCCGGTGAAGAACCTTCTTGCCCTCTCCGTTTTTTCGGTCTTAATTATCAGCGATACAATGAAGGACGTATCTAAGAAGACATCCATAGCTCGTCTCTCAGCTCCTTTATCTTCTCTATGGAAACGGGCTCTCCAAGGTCGATTGGATCAAAGTTTAGCATTCTTTTTTCTATTTTCAATCTGACCTTTTCACCTTCCTTAAGATCAACCTTCTGGAGGGGCTTAAAAACTCCGTTCTCATACACAGCTTCGATTATCTTTGGCATGGTTTGATTTCTGTCTGGAAATAGAAATAGGTTTCGCCGGTTGTGAAACGTTTTGAGATGTGAGGGGTTCGACATAAGAAGTCTTAACGTAGAAGTCACAGTCGGACCAGATCGATAGATGGTTGAGCGATTGGGTGAAGTCGGACAACGTGCCGGCGAAAACGATAAATAAAATCTGGATTAATAGAATTATGGACGCACAGCAGATAGCAGAGAAGGTCAGAGATTTGATTATGGGGGCAATGAGGGAGGAGTTCAGGGAGTTTAAGGCAGAGGTCAGAGGTCAGCTTGAGGGTTTCAGAGTCGCCATCGAGACGATGAACAAGAGAATGGATGCTCTCGAGAGAAGGATGGATTCTCTGGAGAGGAGGATTAATGAGACGAACAAAAGGATAGATTCTATCAGGGAAGAGCTGACGGCGAGGATTGATTCTGTTAGGGAGGAGCTGACGAAGAGGATAGACGAGACGAACAAAAGGATAGATATCCTCTCAACAAGACTTGAGGAGAACACGAGGGAGCTCGGAGAACTGAAAGCAGAGATTGCGGCGCTGAGGTCAAGACAGGAAATAATAGAGGATCTTGTCAGGAGGGTCAGGAAGCTTGAGGAGAGAGTTTTCGCTTGAGTTTTAATGCTGTCGATTACAATCCCGGCTCACCGTGCAACGGCAGTTATCTTTTTTATGCCGTAGTGCTTGCATGTTGCAGCTATCAGGCATCGAATTTCCGCATTCAGAATCTTATACGCGACTTCACTAAACAACATTGTTTATACACAGCATGCAATCGCTGAGACTGTCCAAAATGCTCTCTTTCTTTACTATCCCCACGAAATCTGACTCATTACTCTTCCTGTCGGTACGTGTCTGAACGTCAGCGTTTCTGGTGATTTTTTCGGCGCATTTAGAAAAAAAATTAAAATTATTTTAGCCGAACTGTTGTATCAAGTATGTACTGTCCGGATGGGATGTGTATTATCTGCACTCTCCAAGTGCCCGGATTTGCGGAGATAGCACTACCTGCTTGCACGACTATGTATGCTGTATCACCAATATCAAGGGTGTTGACAATCTTATTATTAACGTTGTTTGAAGCATTTTCATTTCTAAAAGATGTATTGGTTAAGCCGTAGATTCTAGGAGGAGTGTCAGTATAATTAGTATACTGAGTGCCGCTTGGATCCTCCAAAATTATTTTCAGTTCACTGACCACCAAGGGGTCACCACCTCTATGCTGAAGCCTTACCAGTGAAGAAAAATTGTAAGCTGTAATTTCTGTATCAGTCTTAGGGTCATCAAACACGGCAAGCTGAGCCTGTGGTGGAGTAGCAACCAACTTCCCTCCCATTCCAAACACGAAGGTCGCTATCACCGCCGCCAGTATCACTGTTATTGCCACCATTAGTATCACGCCGATCACTGGGCTCACAGCTCTCTCATCCTTTTCAAAACTCAACTTTCTCACCTCCTTTCGGGATACCACCACCAATCATCCCTCCTCTTCTCCTTTTTTTCCTCCCTCTCGGCTCTAACGAGAGGGCATGTGAGGTAGTGATCTATGGCTTCGTTTATGGCATCTTTGGTCGTACTCTTGCCCGACAACCTTTTCAGCTCATCGAGCTTCCACTTCAGCACGGGTGCCTGTGCGAACACTACTTTGTCCTCTTCCATACTCTACCTGCAATCATGCTTTGATCCTCATGGTATATAAACCTTATGGTGAGGTTCATCATGACTTAATGATGATGAGAAAAGGTTTTTATACCATGAGAATTAGAAACCTTATGGTCTGTGGGAATATACCACAGGAAGTGCTTAACTTCTTCAGCGATACCGATGGCAAAACACTTTTAGTTAAAGGTCCCCCGGGTTCGGGAAAGACTGTCTTTGCTCTCACACTCCTTCATGCAATGGGCGGAAACGGCGTCTACCTATCAACCAGGGTCGATCCGGGAACGTTATACAGCCAGATACCTTGGATAAGAGACGAGATCTCACCGGAAAACATCTTGGACGCAACGCAGTCTGAGAGACCTTCAAAAGTTCCCGGCGTAAGACCCCTCAAGTACACAGACGTGCCAGATTTCCTAAAAGCGGTTTATATAAGAATTGAGAAGATGACAAATCCGATCGTCATTATCGACTCGTGGGACGCGGTGGCGTTTTACACCGGTTATTACGAGCCGACGGAGAGGCAGAAGCTCGAGCACAACATATGTGACTTCGCAAGACGAGCGAACATAAAAATAATCTTCATTGTCGAATACATCGAACAACAACCTCTTGACTACCTCGTCGACGGAGTAATCACAATAACTGTTGAGAGCATCGAAGACAGACGGGTGAGAAAAATGTACATCCAAAAGCTCAGGGGCACCCCCATACTCCATCCAGTCTATCTGTATACACTTGCGGATGGAATTTTCAGAGCTTTCGAGCCGTTTAGGAAGCCGAAAATTGTTAGCGCCACACCACCCGCACCCATACCCGACTTCAACGACAGAATGTCCACCGGAATAAGGCAGCTCGACGAGTTAATAGGGGGTTACGGGAGGTTCAACCTCTTTGAGGGAGATCACCTACCTTTCGAAATACTCATGCAGAACATGATGATAAATGCGGCGAACAACGGCAGATCTGTTGTTTTTGTATCAGAGAGACAGCCTGACTTTTTTAGAGATGTCTTGTCTCTCGTAAGGGATCCCAACTTGGTTAAGGTGGTGGAAAATGTTAAGTCACTGGAGTCAGTGATGGAGAATGCTAAAGCCCCGGCATGCATAGTATACTTTGACGAGTTTGAAGAGAATTTCAAAGATATATACAACCTCTGTAAGGATGCTTTCATTTTCGTAGTAACGAGCGATGAAAGTGTATGCAAGGAGCTGCAGCCAATATCCTCGACCTATCTGAAAACAAAGGTCCTCTACGGTGTCCCGTGCTTTTACGGCGTCAAGCCGTGGACAAACCTGTATGTCTTAAATGTCAGGTCGGAGAAATACCCAGAGGTTTCGCTATCGCAGGTGATTTAAGGGAAATAATTTCAATTTGGTGACGGGTATGGCGGAAAAAAAGGTTATCGTGGCGACGAATTCGCCCTTCATGTACGCCATGATGAAGAGGTTGCTCCAAGAGGAAGGCTTTAATTTAAAGTACGTAAAAACTGGGTATGACTTGCTTAAAGCGTATCACGAGTTAAAACCGGACTTAGTTCTTGTGGACACCCAACTTGAAGACGTAAGCGGGTTGGATGCAATAAAAATGTTGCTCGAGCAAGACTCCAATGCAAAGGTCGTGGCTGTCTCAGAAAAAAAAGATGTAGACACGATAGTTCAAGCTATAAAGGCGGGTGCTGAAGACTTCATAGCTTTCCCGATAACTAAGGAGGATCTGAAGACGAAAATTTATCGAATTCTGGCGGAGTAGTCATGCTATTCTGGAGAAAAAAGAAGGTTGAAACCAAAGAAACCCCTGTAGAGGAGAAAGGAGAAGAAGTCGAAATACTCGAAAGTTACAAGATAGACGATCTTGTCAGCGTTAGAATCGTCGCAGGTACACCACCGAGATACGAGGTTATCGAACCCGAGCTTACGGCAGGGGAGAGGGAATTGATCAAAGAGATCAAGACAAGGCTTTACGAGGTGATAGATGCCGAACCCGACGAGATAGCGGACAGGGAGAGTTACCTCAGGGACTGTGTTCAGAAAATACTTAAGGATTTTCGAATAAATATCAAGAATGAGAGATTTGAGAAATTGATGTATTACATTTACCGGGATCTACTCAGATACGACAAGCTTGATGTGTTCCTCCGGGATCCGACGATCGAAGACATTTCCGTAGACGGACCAAACGTCCCAGTCTATATCTACCACAGGAAATACGGATCAATGCCGACAAACGTCCAATTCGATTCCGAGGAGTTAGACGCGTTGATTTACAAGCTTGCTCAGAGAGCCGGAAAGCACATATCCCTCGCAAACCCCCTTCTCGACGCATCACTTCCGACTAAGGACAGGTTGCAGCTAACACTCGGAAGCGAGGTAACAGCAAGAGGCTCGACAATAACGATAAGGAGGTTCAGGGAAATCCCACTATCCCCAATCGACCTGATAAATTACGGCACGTACTCCGTGGAGATGATGGCCTACATGTGGATGGCTGTTGAGAACGGAAGCAACATAATGATAGCAGGTGGAACTGCGACCGGTAAAACTTCGACGCTTAACGCCATCGCGATGTTCATTCCACCGGAGAGCAAGATCGTAACAATCGAGGATACGAGGGAGATAAACCTTCTCCATGAGAACTGGATACCCGCCGTTACCAGAGAGGGTGGTGAGGGCAGGAAGGAGATCGACATGTTCGAATTACTTAAGACGGCTTTGAGGCAGAGACCCGAATATATCATTGTTGGTGAAATAAGAGGCAGGGAGGCATACACACTTTTTCAGGCGATGGCTACCGGACACGCCACACTTTCGACAATCCACGCAGATTCTACAGATGCGGTTGTGCGACGACTGACGAAGCCCCCCATCGATGTCCCCATCGTCCTTTTAGACAACATCGATGTGCTATGCATTCAGAGGCTGGTCAAGGTAGGGGCTGGAAGATTCAGAAGGTGTATCCAGATAATCGAAGTCCTCGACGTTGATTTCGAGACCGAATCATTAAGGACAAATGAGCTCTTTAGGTGGAGAGCTGCAGACGACAAATTCGAGTTTAGCGGGGAATCGATGGTTTTTAGCGAGATAATGGAGAAAATGAACATCGACGAGGACGAGCTTTCAGAAGAGTTCAACAGGAGAGTAAAGATCCTTGAGTGGATGAGGAAGAAGAATATCACGGAGTTCAGAGATATAGCAAAGATACTCTTCATGTACACTAGGGATCCCGACAAGATTATGGAGGTTGTGGAAAGTGGCTGAAATAGCGTTCAGAATCTTCGGAAAATATTACGCTAAGAGGCGACATAAGTATGAATCTTTAAGGAGAGATCTACTAGCAGCACGCATCTTTGTCCCCGTTGAAAAGTGGCTGTCTTCGGCACTATTCACCTCAATCGTCTCGTCACCCATATCAGCAATAGCTTATCTGAGTATCAAATTAATTTTATCTGTGAGCGGATCGCTGCTTGAAACATTCAGGAACCTCCCAGATTACTTTCAAGAGTGGCAGTACCGCATAACCCATTTACAAGACTATCTCGGGAACCTCAGCCCATCCGTCATTTCGCAGACAATTTCGATGCTGGTGTCAGGGTTAAAGGTTGAGCTAACGATTCTGGACCTCTTGATAGTCGTTACATTAATGACGGCTGTCCCACTCTCAGTATACTATTTGTATCGGCTGTATCCGAAGTTTAAGGCTTGGGAGAGAGGGAGAAAAATAGATGGTAAGTTACCTTACGCTATAGCCTACATATCACCCATGGCTTCTGTCGGCGTCACCCCCTATGAGATATTCAAGAGACTTTCGAAATTGGAGGACATCTACGGAGAGGTGAGCGTTGAAGTAAAAAGGCTTGTAAGAGACGTCGAACTCATGGGATATGACTTTCTAAACGCTCTCAGGAATCTTGCTGCGACAACTCCTTCAAAGAATCTTAGCACTTTTCTTACTGGAGCTGTAATTACTTCCCTCACTGGAGGCGAGATGAGAGATTACTTTATCAATAAAGCTGGTGAATACTTTAGAGAGCTCAGAAAAAAGTATGAGGACTTCATATCTTCACTTGCGGTAATAACTGAAATTTACCTTGTCGCGCTGGTTGCTGCCCCTCTCTTTCTGATTATAGTCTACACAACGATGCTAATGATGGGAGGAGCCAGTCCCATCATTTTGTTTCTCATTGTCTACTGTATGATACCAATTGGATCCCTCCTTTTCATGCTTCTTATTGACACAATAACGCCGGAGGGAGCGAGATGACACAGGATGAGATCCTCCTAGCGATAGAAAAGTACAGAAAAAGATCTACGTTAGTCCGATTCTTTAAGAGTCCAAGGGAGGTAATAAAGGAGAAGCCAATATATCTGCTACCGTTCTCATTGTTGTGTGCGATTTTCTTCGCCTATACAGCGCTTGTCTACATCAAGTTCAACATCTACGACACGATTCTGCTATCCGTTATCGTATCTCTATCGATTCCGGCACTATTCGATTACTATGAAAAGAGAAGAATTAGGAAAATAGAAGACAAATTCCATGATCTGCTTACAGACCTAGCATTTTCTGTGAAGGCAGGTATGGATCTGGATGATGCTTTGGAAATAGCCGCGGGAGGAGAGTATGGAAAGCTCACTGAAGGGGTGAAATGGATAAAGAGAATGATGTTATGGGGACTATCTTTCGAAGAGGCTATGAAAAAGTTCGCAGAGAAATACCCGACACCATTGATAAAAAGTTCTGTCAATTTAATCATTGAGGTTTCGAGGGTTGGAGGTAAGATCAGTGAAATACTGGAAATTGCTGCAGAAAATGCAAGGGAGAGCAAGTATCTTGAGAGGAAGAGGCTTTCGGGTGTATTCCCGTTCATCGTTGTTTGCTATCTGTCTTTCTTTGTCTTTACCGTCGTTATCATCGTTCTTGCGACTCACCTCATACCTACGCTGGAGGAAGCTACCAAAAGGGCTCAGGAAGGATCACCTTTCATAGGTTTTGTGTTAACGCCTCAAACAGTAGAACTCTACAAAAGACTGTTCTTCCACGCACTGATCATCCAAGGTCTCTTTAACGGACTCATGGCCGGAAAAGTTGGTGAAGGTAATATCGTTGCTGGATTTAAGCATACAGTCTTATTCACATTAATCGCAACTGCGGTTTACGTGATGTTTATAAAGTAAGGCAAGATAAGAGGATAAGAAATGATGCATGGAACGGTGGGAGAAAAGGGTGTCAGTCAAGTAATTGGATTCGTAATGATATTAATGATAGTTGCGATGCTATACTCGACCTTTCAAGCGTATGTCGTCCCTTCTTGGATCAGGGGTGTTGAGATGCAACATTTGGATACAGTCTACAGCGACATAATCGGGCTTAAGTCTACGGTCAGTGAAGTTGCATTAAAAAAGATCCCAGCATCAACGGACATACATCTCGGTGTTAAATACCCGGAATTAGTTATCTTCGCAACCCCAGTTGGAGCTACCGGAACCATATACTTCGATGACGTCAATATTACGATCGAATACGAGACACCTTCGGGGGGAAGATATACAGAAAAACTCACATCCGTTAGAATAATCTATGAGTTTTACGGGTCGATCGGAAACCCCAAGATTATCTACGAGCATGGAATCGTCTCTGTGGACTGGGGGCATGGTCGGCAGCTAGCACTGGCTCAACAGTCTCTGATAGTCGGTGGTGAAGTGTACATCCCTGTTTTGTCTGGCTCACTTCTTTCGGAATCCATGATAGGTGTCAGGTCACTTGAAATTCACCCGTACACTGGCGAGAGTGTTAAAAGAGTTAAGTGGGTAAAAGTTTCGATCGAAACAAAATATCCAGAACTCTGGCAGAGGGCGCTTAAGAATACACCGCTCTATATAGTGAACGTAGAGGGGAATAATATAACCATAAGAAGCGATACCGTTAAAACGCTAGTGCTTCCAAGTGGAAGAGAGAGCGGAGATTTAGTAGTTGGATTCATAAAACTCAGCCCTTCTGTATCTCCGATACCACCTTACACCAATGTCGATACTTCGAGGGAGTTCTGGCCATCCATTTCAGATATTTGTATAAAGAGTGTACGTAAAGATAAGAGTGTGATATATGCAACCGTTAGGAACGTCACCTCAGTTTCCGATGTATACGCCGATTTGAGCGACATAACAAAAGATCCGGCCATGATTTACATCAACCCCGACAGTATCAATGTGAATCAGACGGAGACTGTTGACGGAGTCGAAATTATAAAGGAAGCTAGGGTGAACTGGACTGTTACACACCCGGAGTACGGTCATAACGAGATAGTCTGCGTGGGATTTTGGGCCATCAATTCTGAAAACAACATGCAGTATTACACGCTGAGAGCTTTCTACAGACTGTCTAAAACTCAATGGGCTAACGAGTGTTCGTGACAGCTGAAGCCTCCTGCTAAAGCTTGAAAGATTGAAGAGTCGCAAAATTAAAATTAGCAATCATCATAACTTTAACAGATGGATAACTCGGCTCAGGTAAGTGCGGACTATATCGTGGGAATATCAGTTTTCATGCTGAGTATAACGTTCGTGTTTCTGTTTTTAGTAAACGTCTCTGCAATCCGAGAATCTAACAAAAACCAATACCTCTCTGAGGTTGTAGCCGAAATCATTCTGAATGAAATCCGTCAAGAGAATGCCTACTTAATAAACGCCGTCAACATAACAAATCTAACCAAACTTGATAACGACAAGCTCAACACCTTGCTCGGTCAGAGATCGTACAACGTCAACATAACCGTGAGGAATTTGACTGATCCATCCGACACTATCAAGTTAGGGGATCCCGCTCCCGAAGTCGAAGATTACGGCTATGTTAAGAGGGTTATCTTCAATTATGAGAACCCCTCTGAGATATACATCTTAGAGGTGAAAGTGTGGTAAAGGGGCAAACTTTCACCCTTGAAGCCGTCATCACAGCGCTCCTACTTCTGCTTGTTGTATACATTACAATACAGGCTATTCCTCTCACACCTTTGACGCCATCAACCGCAAACATAATCGTTGAGAACAATCTTGAAGCTTACGCGGGAGATGTCCTGACCGCACTGATCTATGAAAAAGAAACGGAGCCGAGCATGCTGAAAAAAGCCTTACTCAACTGGACTTGCGGGGTTATATACGGCGGAGCAAGCAGCGATGATTACAATCAATCGTTTTCGGATCCTTCAAACGCAATAGACCTTAGAGAGGTTTTGATAAACGCCTTCGAGAAAAAGGGATTAGCATACAACATAGAACTGTATTACAACGATACTTTATCCTTGAGAAAACTTACATTCATATTCAACGGCTATCCGTCGCGAAATGCCGTAACCATTACCCAAATCATCCCGATATACGATTCGGATCCGGACGACGGCGTAAAGATCTGCATACCTGACATGGATGATTCGAACCTATACAACGTCCTTTACGTGAAGCTGACGGTCTGGAGGATGTGACATGAAGGGTCAGCTGATGATCCTAACGGGATTCCTGATAGCGGTCGGACTCGTGATTCTGATAATGTTAATTGACAGCATGATCTACAGCTTAAGCTCCCCGGTAACCGTGGACATCTCGGAAAGGAGAGCAATCGAGAGCCTCGAATACTGGATAAACAAATCAGTCCATGATGCTTTAATAAACGCATCGAAAACAATAGATGCTCAAGGAATCAGCAATACTACTGTAGCGATGGTTATTCTTGAAAACGAGGCAAAAACATTTAAAAGATTCTTTAGAGCATTGGAGGAGTATTACGGAATAGAGGGGAGGCTCGTAAACATCACGGCGGATATCGAATGTGCGGCATACAATGAATCGGGGAATCTATCCCTTTGGATTAACGCAACGGTAAATCTTAGCTACAAGGACGAAGATCTCGAACTCCGAAAGGTTTTGAATATATTCGCCGGGAGGAGAGTATGAACGAAAAGGGAGTATCAACGACGGTTGAAGCTTTGCTCCTGATCTCGCTCTCATCAATACTTGTGTTCATCGTCTTGATAAATTTCTACAACCTGAACAGCAGTGTCCAGCGCAGTTACGCTCTCGAAGAAGCTTACAACGTAGCTTCAAAAATTGCAAGAGAAGTCATCTCGATTGCAGATGCTGACTACGCCAAGAAGAGGTTAAAGATACCACCCACAATCGGAGGAGAACCGTACATGATAATCTTCAAAGATCAAACAATAATCATCGAGAACAGGAAGGTCAGTGTAAGCCTGCCCGTTCCGATCTCCCTTAAGGATTCTTCTGCCAGCAGCTATAACGTCTATCTAATTGTTAGAGATGGTTTTTTGGAGGTCAAAAATGAATAGAGGTGTTACTGTTCAGATTGGAATGATTTTAATACTTTCCGTATGCCTGATGGCGATTGGTCTCGTTTACATTGGTGTTAAGCCTGTTATAGAGTCTTACGTTAAATCAACTCACCAAAGGGAGGTAATCAATGTATTTGAGCTTATGAGGGAATTCGTCATCAAAATCGATAGGGGTGTTTTTTCAAGGATGATTGAGGCGAGGATGTTTGAGGGAAACTACTTTATCAACCAGACGGGACTGATCAGCGTGAACAATACGACGATATATCTCTACTCATTTATCTACAAAAACAATGACGAGGAAATAGCCTTTGAAAACGGGGCGATCTTCAGAAAAATCAATAACAAGGTATTCATGATGGAGGAACCCTTCATGATATCCGATAACAACACTGTGCGGATATTGGTGGTCTCACTCTACGGTGAGGGCTCCGTGGCGGGTAGAGGGGTTCTGAGATTACTGTTCACGAACCTCGGATTTGATTGCTACCGAAACGGAAACAAAACTCTAATTATCAAATCAGATTACTATTCGGGATGGGCGGAGTACTTACAAAAAGAAGATTTCACAATAACATTGGATCCCAGCAACAAGACAGTCATCGTTAATGTTATCTCAGATAAAGTTTTGTTGGTGAAAATATTAAATATAGAAGTCGACTTTTTATAATTATGTCATCTGAAATAATAGGGTGGCTAACGGGATTTGCTCTGCTCACAGTAGCCGTCACCTATATCATCATAACAGTATCGCCGCAAATCAATTCGTTATCCGAAAACAGTGCGATTGAGCTTGCAAAAATCCAAATGTCCTTCCTCGATTACAGTGTAAGCAGATCATCCCTCGGTGAGTCACCGTCTCAAAGAGTGAAATTAAACCTGTTTGGCGGGACTTTAACTGTTGATAGTGACGGAAACTGGCTTGAAATAATTGCCGTTCGATCTGGCAGTGATATAATAATCTACAACAATACAATCGGCAGGATAATCTACGCCAAGGGATCTACGGTTATCGGATACGAGGGTGGAGGTATTTGGACGGAAAAAACTGTGATATCTCCTCCCGAATTCCATTACGTTGGAAACACTTTGACATTACCTATAATCAAAATCGTTAACAACTACTCTGTTAGCGGCTACGCGGTCGAACTCCCGATAATAAATGAGGGAGCAACTATCTACTACCCCAACGAAACGAGAAACTTCGTTAACCCGGTTAGAGAAGCAATACACTACATTGAGATTAGATTAAAGAGCGACTTCTATAAAGCTTGGGCGAAATTTTTCGAGACTTATAATTACAAATACAGTATTGACCACGACAACAGAACTATCACGGTTAGACTTTTCGTTGACTGGTCTAATGTTAGGATCCGAATGTCCAATCTTGAGGAGGGTGTGATTATTGGAATCCTTAATGAGAGTAACACAACCCCCTTCAGTACCCTGATATTTCATTTTGAAAATCTTAGCTCTGACTTTAATCTTCCCATATACACCGATACTGGGATGTACGAACTGTGTATCTCGTTTAAAAAGACGGGGGGTGGAAATAATGTTGACTACCTCGTCGTCGCCTTCATAGATAATGTCAACAACACTTACGAAAGCTGGATATCGACCGAACCAATCCCGTGGAGCAATAATGCTCAGGACATTGATCTGCTTAACAGCAGTATTATGATGGAATACACCGATAAACTTCGAGGGGTCGATGTTTACGATATACAGGGGAAGAAGTTCTCAGAAACAACGGTTACATGGGGTAACAATATCGATGCTGTGGATGGCTTAGATTTAAGTGAAGGAGCCTTAAAAAGTTTGAATGAAGTTATTCAGCACTACTTTTATGTTCTCGCAAAGAAAACGGAAGGTATGATTGTTCTTAAAAAACCTCCGGGACAAAAATATAAAGGATACGATAAGGAAAACTCTTGGATATATTTCGATGCTGATACAGTGGGTAGTATACTGTTTCTTTACATTCACGATCACAGGATTAGACTTGAATCATATTAAACAGGACGTATGCAAAGGCAAGCATTATTATAGAATGCTTTACGCCAGATGAAAAGCTACCGCCACCCATAACTCCGGCAACGAGCCCCGCAAAGATGCCCTGAAAAACTGCCGCGTGCATAAACAGGTTTTTGTAAAATTCTACGTCTATCGCTCCAAGGCTGAAAGAGCTACCAATTCCGGGTGTAAGTGCTTCCGTCATTGCTGATAGGAATGTTGTTGAGATTATGTAAACTATTCCAATGAAAACGAAGAATGCGATGTAGATGATTATTGTATACATTACCATACTTGAATACCTTTCTCTTCTGAAGAGTTCAGCATTTGTTGCGTCTCTGGCGGATATCATAAGCACCTTGGTAACATCCCCCGTCGATCTTAGAGATTCTTTTATTAAAGTTATCGTCCTCGAAAGCTCAAAAACTCTGAGTCTATTTGCAAATCTCACAAAAGCGTCACTAAGACTCATTCCCCATTCCAAATCCGCTTTTATCTTTTGAATTTCCTTTTTTAAAGGACTCGTATCTGTCTTGGCTATCATCGCTATGGCTCTGTATAGAGGAATACCGCTCTCGTTGGCTGCGGCGAGCCTGTTAAGGAATACTGGAAGCAGGCTGAGATATCTTTTTATCATTCTCATTTTGGTCTCGTAAAAAAGTGCATAGGGAGCTAGCATGGTGATAATGCCGAGAAATATGTAGTCATCCACGAAAAAAAACCAATTCATTGTCGGAGTGAAAGGAAGCAGGAAGATCCCGTAGAGGATGATGAGAAGCCCGATCGGTACGGAAATCACCAAGGAGTAGACGGGCTTTCTTATCATAACCTTAAACGGATTTTTCAGTATATTCTTAATCTTCCACAATTTTATTTTTCTTTCAAGTCTTTTTAGATCTTTCTCGTATTTTTCAGCGTTCTTCACGGGTCTCTTCACGAAGCTCTCTTTAATCTCGGGTGCTTCCTTTTCCTCGGATGGTGTAAGCAACTTTATCAATATAGCGAACATAATGGATGCAACAGGAATTATCATGTATATGACCAGATATAATATCAGATCGTTACCCTGCCCCATCATACTCATGACAGTCTGAATTATGATTAAGAAAAGCGGCCCAGCAACGAAGGCGGTGATATAGGTCTCCGCCATTAATCCAAGGAACTCTATAAAACCCTTCTGAGCTTGTCTGGCTTTCTCAAAGTAGAACTCCGATCTTTCCTCCAAGTATCTCGTTATATCTCCTCCAGTATCAAGAACTGTTATCAGACCATGCAAAAATTCTTTAAAGTTATCGGAGGGGGAGAACTCTATGGCATCCGATAAAGCTGTTCTCAAGTCTTTGCCAAACAGCTCTATATCTCTGACAATCCTTGATATCTCCTTAGAAAATTCTCCGTATATGTCTTGATAGGATGCCAGTGATTTGAATATCTTGATGATGTTCATGCCACCGAGACTTAAAGAATACATGAATGTAATCGCATGGGGAAGGATCTTGTCGATTTTATTTTTTCTGTCGCTTATGACTGTAGAAGGATATATCAGAAAGAGAAAATATCCAATATAATGGAAAATTACTGTCATTAAAATAACCGTAATAACCGAAAAGACAAGAGTCCTATATTCTATCCAGTAACTGTAAATCTGAGGGGGAATCGCTATGGGAAACTCCGGAAAACCGGGTAGGATATAGAAGTAGGCAAATATAAATCCAATAACGGCTCCGATTACGGCGAATATGAATGAAATCATTTTTGCAGTCGCGATATACATTTCAAGAGGCATTGGAATCATTGCTTTGTAGAGAGAGTTCTCTAGCCAGTAATACTTGTGCAAATTCTTTTTTATTCCTTTACCGAAGAGTTTATATCCGAGATACGTTAGCAGATTCGCTTTCCGAAGCATACTAGATTTCTATTTTCTTAAGCACCTTTTCGGACTTAGTTTGGTAGGTATGTATGATGTTGCTGACATCTCTGAAATCTCTTATATTTTTTTCAACCATGAATTCAAGGATCAGTCTTCTTCTCTCAAGCTCCTCTTGCAGTTCAGACTGGCTCCAACCTCTGCTTTTTCTTATTTCCTCTAAAGCTTTGGAATGCCCGATCATTAAGTGCTCATCCTTTACACTATCCCACTGAAAGACTGTGGTCGTTCTGAGCATCTTTGTATGCGGGTCTAGAGATACAATCTCAGCAATCTCGATATTTCTTCTGACCCTCTTATCCCCGACGTAAGTCAGAGCCTGAATACTTATGATGTCAAGGGCTTCAATCATGGGTCTTGGAACTTCGATTGGCGGACTCTCCAAGCGGTGGATAACACCGTTAACACTGTCGGCGTGCAACGTAGAGTACGTTGTGTGGCCCGTAGCCATAGCCTGAAACAGCGTTATCGCCTCCCTACCTCTAACTTCACCGACGATAATGTATTCGGGTCTCTGTCTTAAAGCCGCCCTCAAAAGATCATACATGTCGATTACTCCCTTCTCCCCAAATGCTTCTCTTGTTACGCTGGGAATCCAATTTTCGTGAGGTAGCATTAACTCCCTCGTATCTTCTATCGTAACAATCTTAGACTTTCTCGGAATGAATAGTGATACCGCATTCATAGATGTCGTTTTTCCACTTGCAGTTCCACCGGCAAAGATTAGACTTTTCTTATTCTCAATACAAAGCCATAAATACGCCATCTCTTCGGAGGAAAAAGTTCCCCATGCTATGAGATCCACGGGTGTCACCGGTTCTTCTCTGAATTTTCTTATTGTGAATGTGGAGCCGTGATCGGTGACTTCTCTACCGAGTGTCATTTGGATTCTGCTTCCATCCGGGAGCGTCGCGTCAACCATGGGTTCTGCAATCGAAATGTGTTTTCCACTCATCTGGGCAAGCCTGATAATCAGGCTGTCAAGCTCATCTTCGCTGAATTTCAGATTTGTTTCGAGGTTTGTGTAGTTTCTGTGAAATACGAATACGGGTTTGTTGTAACCGTTGCATGAGATATCCTCTAAGCTTCGATCCATCATTAAAGGGGTCAGCTTACCATAATGTATAAAATCTCTGGCTATATAATACAAAATTTTAAAATAAGAGCTTGTATCGATGTCTAGTCTCATATCCGCTATAAGGTCATCAACAGCTTCCTTCAGAATCTTCTCCTTTACCTCTCTCTTTCTTTCAAATTCTTTTATATCTTTAATCTCTAAAACATACCTCAGATTGAATGCTAATGTGTTCAGAATCTCAGTTTCAACTGGATTTAGTTCGGGCTCCACAACAATGTATTTGTAATCTTGCAGATCCTCGTTATAAATTATGTAGACTTTACTAAAAGGTTCCTGAACCCAATATTCTTCGACAACTCTCCAACCTTCCGGTGGCGAATACTCTACGAAACTCCCATGCACGGATGGATCATAAATCTCAAGCTCTCTCTTTCCTCTTACAGTCTTCTTTTCTCTGGTCGTAAAAATATTCTTTTTTGCGTGTTCTATGGCTTCAATTGCCCGCTTTTCGTAGTCTTCCAGTCTTTCATCACTTTCTTCAGCCTTTTCCGGCTCTTTCTTTCTTCTAAGACTGAAGAGCGGCATGATTACAGTATTTTTTGTTTAAGTCTTTATAAAATTTTAGTTTTAGGCGATATCTCTGGCGGTATCTATTACGACACCCTCGCTGATGTAGTATCTAAACGTTTCTGATATCGGTTGTTTACCTCTGATCTTTGGAATTGAAAGCACATTTACCCACCTATCCCCTATTTTCGTTACATCTATGTCGAAAATAACGTCACTTAAGTCTAAGACCGTATATACTAAATCCGGTGGATGGGTGTATTTCAGTAGATAGATGTAGAACAGGCTCCCAGTTTGTTTAGCTGTTAGATATATCTTGTTAAGTAGACACTCTTTAAAGCTGGTATCTATGTTAAGCTTTAAAAAAAAAGAGATTGAATCGAATATCACGTTGTATTCTTCTTTTTGAGATAATCTATCAAGTTGTCCGTAAACAAAATCGAAGATTTCTTTGTTTCTGTAAGGATCCCCCAGTGTGCATTGCCCGTACTCGTTTAAGTAATATTGATTAAAGATATCTATGAATTCAACATCAGCCTCATATCCCATCGAACGCATATCCTTTATGATATATTCAGCCGGGCGAGATGTGTTGAAATAATAAGTTTTTCTGACCGAAGCAAATTGATAAAGAAAAGCCTCAGGCATACCTATAGGATTTGCGTAAACGCAGACTAAGCTACCTTTGGGTAACCCTCCATCTAATCTCCTGTCGATTAGAATAATTCCAGTAGGAACGCTTCCGCTTCTTAGAATCATTATATTACTGTTATAACAGAACACTTAAAAATGTTGCCCACTAAGTGAAAAAGAATCTCAACGATCCTCTGACCGAGACAGCATAGATGTTCATAACTCCGATGACATCGCCTTTCAGTAGCTCGCAGAGTGCATGGGTCTGAACGTCTTCTTCAGAGATCACCATTTTCCATTCTCCCAAATGCCATCTAGAATACCATAATTGACTTTTATCGGATAGACCTTTATGATTCCTAAAATCCCCCTTTTCTATCGTTCCGTTTTCTATGGGGAAAAAGTATGCGTGAGCGATCTCTTTAGTTTCCTCAATTTTTCTCGAACCGTTCCAAGAGCATGTCTCATTATGGATAGGGAGCAACGGTGCTTTTTGTGGCAGATTTATCTTTCTAATCTTCGTCTGCTATTAGCACTTTTCAATAAGCTTGATTTGAGCTTTTGAAAACAAGATTCTTTACATTAATCAATTTTCTCGCAATCTTCCCCTTCTTTACATCTAAAACATTAAAAAATTTTTGGTATCAAAACGGCAAGCTATCTATGAATCTGATTCTCTTTGGAAGCGGCGGATGAGTTGAAAGGAATTCCTCTATCGGATTGACTTTCTCCCTTTTGATTCTCTCAATATCTACGTAAGGATTGGCAACAGCACTCATAAAGGCGTAGATGAAGAGCGTCCTAAAGGAGCTTTGGGAAATCTCCTCGTAAGCCCTTGGAATTCTTCTATAGAACTCGTGTATCTTGACTAATGCCGACTCCATCGGATATTTTCCGCTGGCTCTGACTCCTTCGAAATCGGCGTAATACTCCCTCAGCCTACTGAACGCCAAGACGAGTATCTGGATTATGAAACTGACGACAACAGCGACTATACCAATTAGAGCTAAATTTCGATTTCTGTCCTCTCTGAAAGATGAATGAATAAGGGAGTATCCTAAGTAGAATATAAGTGACGGCAGCAATCCCAAGAGAAGCATTATGGCTCCGTCTTTATGTTTGTGATGTCCAATTTCGTGACCGATCACGCTTTCGAGTTCCTCTCTTGAGAGCAATCTGAGCATCGAGTCGCTTACAGCGACATATTTCCCGGTAAGAAAGTTTCCGTAGGCAAAAGCATTTGGAGGAGCATTCACGATAACAGCTTTGAATTTGTCGCGGACACCAAGTCTCATTGCAACTTCATCTACTATTCTCTGGAGATTCTCATCTCTCTTGGCATGGTAACTCAGATTGATCATGTAAGGTGAGAGCAGATACATCAGCAGGTTTATTGCTATGAGGAATGATATGAGGGCGGTAATGCTAAGGGAGACACCCACATAGAACAGAATCGCGTAGATCACGATTGCACTTATGAAAATGATTAGAGCTGCAAGTAAAGTCATTGATGTGTATAGGGAAAACTTCCCCGAAAGTCTTCCAGCTACTTTTGGAGCGACTAAGCTCGCAAGGGCTAACATGATCAAGTATCCTAACACCGTGAGGGCTATGTATATCGGATCGAATATCACGAACATAATTACCTATTCTCTGGAAGGGTATTTAAATTTTACAGGGCAATTACCGCTAAGAAAGCTCTATCTGTTGGTAAAAAGAATGCCGAACACACGTTTTCAGTTTGTCCTTTCTGCGGAACTGGGAGTAGAAGATTGACACCCCTACTCACATAAGGGGTTCTCCCGTTCTGTCCTGACTTTGCGTTAAGGCTTAATTTGGATTTCGGGGGTTCAAATCCCTACGGGAACATCCCATTTTTGTTAATTAGATTTAAGTCCCACCACCTCTCCTTGCGTATCCTCTTCGAGAAATTTTTTGTCATTTAGGGAGAATGAGTTAGAAGAAAGCGAACAAGTTGCTTTATTTTAACTAGAATTTTTGTGTATTAGATTTTATAATACTCGAACATTTAGTGATTTTAGTTGTT